>PVML01018021.1_pt1 | contig 134895 bp, 115 predicted proteins | sample 1853371 | NCBI WGS metagenome assembly PVML01 (sample SAMN08533508, study PRJNA380276) | Human gut metagenome, whole genome shotgun sequencing project. | isolation source: participant 1, chromium library | host: Homo sapiens | collected 2017 | reverse complement strand
CATGCAGCTGACTGTCACTAATAGGTCGAGGGCTTAACCAAGACGGTTTAGGTAGAAAACGGATGAAATTCAATATGTGGTTTTGAGGGTACATGGAAAGATATTTGGCCTGGTGGCTCAGCTGGTTAGAGCGCCGCCCTGTCACGGCGGAGGTCGTGGGTTCGAACCCCATCCGGGTCGCTGAATATCATAAAAATGGTATTCGAAAGTTGAATATGGGGTCTTAGCTCAGCTGGGAGAGCATCTGCCTTACAAGCAGAGGGTCATAGGTTCGAGCCCTATAGGCCCCATTTGGCGAGTCAGCCATAGATGCCGCAGTGGCGGAACTGGCAGACGCACAGGACTTAAAATCCTGCGGGACTAATCTCCCGTGCCGGTTCGATTCCGGCCTGCGGCATTACGTGAAAAGGTATTTCTGTATTTACAGAGATACCTTTTTTTGTTACGCTGTATACAGAAGAGCAAAATAAACCGAATTGTAACTGTTCAGTACCCTCACAGTTACGGGCAAAAATCCATTGAAAATTGCCTTCGGCAATGGGATTTTTGCCTGCAAGCCCATGTTTTCATACGGTCAGCGCAGTGAATGCGCAGACCTATTGAACAGTTACACCGAATTTACAGATGGGCCAAAATGAATAGCGGAACAGAGAACAAAACAGGAGGCAGAGAGATATGATCAGAAAAGCAGGACAGGAACTGGTTCTTTATTATAATCCGGAAGCTTCATCCAAGGTGATGAAATTAAAAGGAGTATTGGTGCGTATGGGAGTGCGTATCCGCAATGTGGCACCGGAGCAGGTGACAGAAACCGTGGGAGCGCTTGCGGGGATTTCCGGCTATAAGCGTGCGGAGCAGGAGACAGCGCCAGATGCGGCACGGAACGCTGAAGAAACAGAATCGGATGCAGGTGTACTTCCTATCATTCCGGAGGAGATGCTGGTGATGCATGGTTTTACCGGCCGCCGGATCGACGAACTTCTGCTGGGACTTCGAAAGGCCGGAGTACCGAAGGTGGAACTGAAGGCGATTGTGACGGAGAGTAATGCCGGCTGGACCTTCTATCATCTGTATGAAGAAATCAAAGAAGAACATGAGCGCATGAAACAGATGGAGAAAGAGCAGGGAAAGGCATAACATGAGAATGTACGGCAGAAAAAGAAAGGCGTGACATGAGAATGTGTGACAGGGAAAAACAGCACCGGAATCTGGAAAACGGGAACGGGACGGGCTGCGCGAGTCAGAAAACGGGGTGGGGCCGCGTGAAACGGGCGGCGTTAACATTCCTGCTTTTCAGTATGGCGGCTTTGACGGCCTGTGCGCTGGCCGAAACGCCGAAACCGCAGGAAAAGACGGTTTTGCAGCTCTGGCATTACTGGAACCGGGGAGACTCCAGACAGTGCCTGGCAAAGCTGATCCGGGAATTCAATGAGACGCATGAAGATATTGAAATCCAGGCAAACTATATTGCCGACGAGGACTTCAAGAAGCGTCTGGTGCTGGCGGCATCTGAGGGCGAGCAGCCAGATCTGGCCATTGTGGATTCCTCCGATATTCAGTACTATGATAAAGTTGGGATTCTGGAGGATCTGTCAACGGAGATCCGGGAAGAGGATTATCTTTCGAGGGCGCTGATCAGCTGCCGTACCAAGGATGGGCGGATCGTAGGGCTTCCGCTGGGGTTAAACTGCCTGATTTTTTATTATAATGAAGATATTTTAAAGCAGGCGGGGGTAAAGCCACCGAAAACGCTGGAGGAGTTTGTGACGGCCGCGGAGGCGGTTACCTCAGATCGGGTGTCGGGCTGCGCGTTTCCGGCGCTGCAGAGTGAGGAGAGCAGCTACTGTTTTCTGCCAATTCTCTGGAACTATGGAGGAAGCCTTGCCCAGATTGATTCTCCGGCAGGAAAAGCGGCCTTTGGCTTTTTAAAGCAGCTTGCGGAAAACGGTGCTCTCAGCGAAGATAATGTCAATATGACGATCTCTGATATTGTGTGGGAGTTTGCGAATGAAAACATTGCCATGGCGTTTATGACCTCCAGTTATGAAAATGAGATCCGGGAGGAAAATCCCAATTTGAATTTTGCCGTGGCAAAGCTGCCTTGTGGGGAGAATTCCATTACGATCAGCGGAGGCGAGGTGCTTACGGTGACCTGCAGGGAACACGAAGAGATTGCAAGAGAGTTTGTGCGGTTTATGGAACAGGCGGAGCAGACAGAGGAATGCCTGGACAGCATGGGGTATCTGGCGGCCCGCAGGGATCTTTTAAAAAAGCAGATCCAGGACGATCCGGCTAAAAAGGATTACTGGAATTATCTGGAGCAGGCGAAGCTCAGGGAAACGGAAGCATACTGGCCTTCTCTTTCCATGGAAATTGCAAAGAGCATTAACCGGGTGATCTTGGGGCAGGATGCGCCGGATGAGTTAGAGCAGCTTTCCGAACGGATTAGCCGGATCAGGAGGGAAAACTATGAAAAAGAGTAGAAGTCTTCGGTCCATGATCTTTTTTCTGGCTGTGGTACTGATTATTCCGATTCTTTGCTTTTCCCTTTATCTTCAGGCGCAGACTTGGCGGACCATGAAGAATAACCTGCAGCGGGAGCTGGAGGGAGAACTGAGTACCGCCAACCATACGCTGCAGATGGTTATGGACAAGTATGACATGGTACTTTATGATTTCTGTACCGATGATGAGATCATAGAGCTGGTAGAGGAAATCAATGAGTCAGAGAAGCCTTCTGACGCGGTGAAATATCAGATCCGCCGCAGTCTGGCCCACATCTGCAACCGGAATGCCGGAGTAGAGGGAATTACCCTGATCACGGAATCTGGTACAATCTGCTTTTATGATAAGGAGGCTGCCTCCTTTGTCTCTACAAAATGGGCAAACCGGATTCCGGCAGTGGATATGCAGGATCAGATGGCGGTGTACCGGGGGAGTTCTTATGTGCTGGAAACAGAGAACCAGCCGGTCCATATGCTTCAGCTGGCCAGGCGTCTGGCAGATTACCGGAACATGAACCGCCAGATTGGTACGGTGATTCTCAGCGTGGATCAGTCTGTGCTGTGGGAGGATATCCAGGTCAGCGACAAATCCACGGTGTATGTCTGTGAAGCGGACCAGATCATCGCGGCCGCGGATCCGGCAGAGATCGGAACCAGCATTTCTTTAAAACCGCAGCGCGGCTACCGGGTGCTGGAGACAAGGAATGATAAAACCGGCTGGGATGTGTACCATTTTTATTCTAAGGTGCGGTATGACCAGCTGGTAAAAGCCAATATCGAGATTGGCCTGGGGTCACTGGTGGCACTGACGCTGCTGTCGATGATGCTGGTCACCCTCATGACCAGGCCGGTGCTGGACCTGGTGGGCCGGTTGGTGTATGCCATGTCGGAAATTGAAAATGGTGATTTTAATGTTCAGATTCCCGGCGTGGAACATCCGACCAATGAAGTAGAACGCATTGCGGCAGGCTTTAATGAGATGTCAGGCCAGCTAAAGCAGCTGGTAGAGACGGTGAAGCAGTCCACGGTGGACCAGAAAAACGCGGAGCTGCAGGCCATGGAGGCCCAGATTGACCCACATTTTCTGTACAATACACTGGACACGATCAACTGGAAGGCGCTGGAACACGATGAATTTGAGATCAGCAATATGGTGGGCGCGCTGGCAGATATCCTGCGCTACTCCATCCGGAATCCGGGGGATATGGTGAGCATCGGCCAGGAATTGTCGTGGCTGGACCGCTATATTATGCTGCAGAAAGAGAAGCTGGACCAGCCGCTCAGCGTGGTCACGGATGTGCCGGAGAAACTTATGGGATATCGGATTCACAAGCTTCTTTTGCAGCCCTTTGTGGAGAATGCCATCAACCACGGGTTTCGCCGGATGAGCATGCCCTGCCGGATCGAAATATCCATGAGGCTTGCCGGAGAGCAGTTTTATATCCGGATCCGGGACAATGGCTGCGGTATTCCACCGGACCTTGTAGAGGAGTTGAACAATAAGAACAGCAGCGACGGGCATCATGTGGGTGTGGCGAATGTAAGAAAGCGCCTGGAACTCTATTATAGTGATGACCATGAGATGTATTTTGAGAGCCGGGAAGGCCAGGGAACCAGTGTGCATTTGTTTATCCGCGCGGTGCGGGGAGGCGGTCAGAATGAAGATAATCATAGTGGAAGATGAAAAATCAATCCGGAACGGTCTGGTGAAGATGCTGCCGAAGCTGGATCCGGAATATGAGGTTGTGGGTTCGGCCAAGGACGGTCTGGAAGGATATCAGCAGATTCTGGCCGAGCAGCCGGATCTGGTGATCATGGATATTGAGATGCCGGAGATGGATGGCCTGACGATGCTGGAGAAGCTGCGGGAGACCGGATTTACCGGAAAGGCAGTGGTACTGACAGCCTATTCGGACTTTTCCTACGCAAAGCGCGCCATTGAGCTTGGCATTGAAAATTATCTGTTAAAGCCCATCAAGATCGACGAACTGAAAAAGACTCTGGGGGCAGTCAGCGCCTCTCTAAAGCAGGAAGCGGGTACCCGCAAGATTCAGGAGAAACTGTTATCCTTAGAGCAGATCTTCCGATCTGCGCTCCTGGCGGAACTGACGGTGGATGAGGAACTGGAGGCCTATGCGGAAAATACCTATGGTCTTAACAGTCACGGTACCTTTGGCATTCTGATGGCTTACTTAAGTGATTATTATGACGGCTATTACGAACCGGCAGAGCGTTTTTTAGAGCCATATCTGAACACGGGAAGCGAGTATTCAGTCTGCATGCTGACTACGGTGCGCCACCGGTCTATTGTGGTCATCTTTTACAATATGAAGGATCCGGAAAAGATCCGCAGCTGGTGTGAAAAGCTGGTGGTTCCATCGGCCTACAGCAATCTGGAGCATCCGCCGATCTTTGGCTGGACCGTTTGTCAGGGACTGACGGAGCTTGCTTCTGGTTTTGAGAAGCTGGAGGAGGCCCGGATGTGGAAATTGTGTTTCCCGGAGGGCAGGCTGATGACGGAGGAAGAGCTCAGTGCCGCCCGGACAGTGCCGTTAAAATACTCTCTGGATCTGGAGTCCCAGTTAAAGCAGGCGGTGGTAAAGCGGGACCGGGAGGCCTACGACCGCATACTGGAGCAGACCATTGCATATTGTGTAGAGGAGCCTCATCATCCGGATGAGATCCGCGAGGCCTGGGCAAGGCTGGTGGTGGCCATGATCACAGTGTCAGATTCCATGGGACGGGTGACGGACAACATCTCCATGCGTCATATTGTGGGGGAGCTGTCCCAGGCCATTTCCTGGCAGCGTATCCGCGAGCTGATGCAGAGTGTCTATGATGAGATCACCGGAACGCAGGAGCAGCCGGAGAGCGTCAGCCTGCTGGTGAAGCGGGCATTGTCCATGATCGAGACCTATTACAATCAGGGCATCACCCTGGAGGAGCTGGCAGAGCGCCTCTGCGTAACGGATGAATATTTAAGTATGCTGATCAAAAAAGAAACGGGCATGTCCTTTACGGAGACCGTGCGGAAAATGCGCATTGAGCGGATCAAAGAGCTGCTTCTGCACTCCGGACTGAAGCTGAACCAGATCGCGGAAATGGTTGGATATTCCGATCCAAAGTATATGAGTAAGGTATTTAAGGAAGAGGTTGGCATGCTTCCGGCACAGTTTCGGAAACAGAATCATTGACAAAGGAATAACACCTTAAATAGTTACTCCTTTTTTAAAAATTTCCTCTTTGCATTTCTGACGAAAATGGTAGAATAATGTCAACATAAAGAAGATGACATCATACAGATCGACTATATTAGATTTTAAATCAGATTTAGAAGGAGTGATTTTTATGAGAGAGATGAATCTGACATTCCGTAACCCGGATGAGGTACTTGATTTTGTAAAGACCGTAGAGCAGTATCCGTTTGACATGGATCTCTGCCGCGGAAGTGTTGTGGTAGACGCAAAATCCCTGCTGGGAATTATGAATCTTGGCTTCAACCAGACTGTAAATTTAAAGATTTACAGCAATGACTGCAGCGAGCTTTTCCACAACATCGAGAAGTACAAGGCAGCATAACTTCAGGAGACTTTCAATTTATTTGTTCCCCCATACCAGACAGAGTAGCTTCGGCTATTCTGTCTTTTATTTTGCGGAAAATTGTGGTAGAATCCATATAATTACGTTACTTACAAAGAAGAAAGATGAGGAGAAATGAAATGTACAAGATTGTTTCACGGTTGCTGATCTACGGTGATATGCCGAAGGATACCATTCTGATGGAGCTGGCCGACATCATCCGCAAGGCGGACGACAAGAGCCAGACAAAGGAGGAGCTGGTTACCAGAACCTTTACCCAGATCAAGCACTTGCTTCAGGTGGCGACGGATTATGCGTTTGATAAGAACTTATGGCAGAATTACCTGACCTTCCTGCTGATCACCAACGAGAATCCCTTCAGCATCACCTGCGAGAAGGTCGGCGCGAATGAAGGAAGTGTCAATTATTTTGCGAAAAGTGATTTCAAGGCATTTATGGAGCTGTTCCATTATGATTTCAGCGCGCTGGAGGAGTACCTGGGCATTGACTGCTTTACCCGCCTGTCAAACTACAAGGCTATTGGCAAGAAGGAGCTGATGTACAATAAAAACGTCAGCGAGAAGGTGCGGATGTTAAGCGAGAAGCTGGCGGCAGCAGCAGATGAGGATGAATTTTTTGATGCGGTGACCGGTTTTTACAAGGCGTATGGTGTTGGCATGTTCGGTCTCAACAAGGCATTCCGTATCCAGTCCAGAGAGGATGGCGGCGTGAACTTCTGCGCCATCAACAACATGGATGCCGTTATGCTGGATGATCTCATCGGTTACGAGATTCAGAAGAAAAAGCTGGTTGACAATACTCTTGCCTTCGTGGAAGGCAAGAAAGCCAACAACGTGCTGCTGTTCGGTGACAGCGGTACCGGTAAGTCCACCAGCATCAAGGCTATCGTCAACGAGTTTTATGATCAGGGCCTGCGCATGATTGAGATCTACAAACACCAGTTTAAGGATCTGTCTGCTGTGATCGCCCAGATCAAGAACCGCAACTACCGTTTCATCATTTATATGGATGATCTGTCTTTCGAGGAGTTTGAGATTGAGTACAAGTTCTTAAAGGCAGTCATTGAGGGCGGCGTGGAGACCAAGCCGGACAACATCCTGATCTACGCAACCTCCAACCGCAGACACCTGATCAAGGAGAACTGGAGCGACCGCGACGATGTGGAGAGCCAGAATGGCATGCACCGCTCCGACACCATGGAGGAGAAGCTGTCTCTGGTAAACCGTTTCGGCGTGACCATCAACTACTCCAAGCCGTCCCAGAAGGAGTACTTCAACATTGTGATAGAGCTGGCACACCGCGCAGGCCTTACCATGTCCGACGACGAGCTTCGTGCGGAAGCCAACAAGTGGGAGTTAAGTCACGGCGGAATTTCCGGACGTACTGCGCAGCAGTTTATCAATTATCTGCTGGGAACCGTATAAAAATCATCTGGAAATCAAACAGTGCAGGGCTGAAGAATGGCGTAGTTAAGCCATTTTTCGGTCCTGCAGAAAAATACGAAAAAAAATAAAAAAAAGTTTTTAAAAAGTGTTGACAAAATGGGAAATCTACGGTATCATATACATCGTTGCAGCGAACAAGAGCTCAACAAACTAAATAATATGTGTGCGTAGCTCAGCTGGATAGAGCACTTGGCTACGGACCAAGGTGTCGGGAGTTCGAATCTTCTCGCGCACGTATTGAAAGGCATTCTCGTAAGAGAATGCCTTTTTCCTTATGTAAAGAACAAAGGGGCTGTTGCAAAATTGGACCGGGAACGTGGCGGGTCCGATTTTGCGACAGCCCCTTTTGGTTTTATTTTTCCGTGGCCTTCTGCCTCCGGTAGAGGGTTGTCCGGTGGATTCCCAGAGACTGGGCGGCTTCGCTGAGCTTTCCGCCATGACGGGCAATGACGGCGTCGATGTAGCGCTGCTTTCACCGTCCGGAGGCGCTGAACGCGCTCAACAGCGAGGTGCTGGCTGATCTGGATGCTGCAGTGGACGACGTGATCGCGGATGATGAGGTGCGCGTAGTTGTCTTTACCGGCGAGGGTAAATCCTTTATTGCCGGCGCGGACATCAAGGAGATGGATGGCTGTGTGGGACTGGACATTGTGAATTATTCCCGAAAGGGTGTGGAGATTTTCCGCAAGATTGAACTGATGACTAAGCCGACCATTGCGGCTGTGAATGGTTATGCGTTTGGCGGCGGCTTTGAGTTCGTTCTTTGCACGGATATCCGCTTTGCCTGCAGCAAGGCAAAATTCCGTCTCCCGGAGGTAACCCTCGGCATTGTTCCGGGCTTCAATGGTACACAGCGCCTTCCAAAATGCATTGGATTGAAGGATTTAACTCGTTTAAGGAGAAGAGAGCGGCGAAGTTCCGGTAGGATATAGCAATATTATAAAGTAACGAAAATGCCAGAGGCGCCGAATTGACGCCACCTGGCATTTTCTGTACAGGAATAAATTTTTATTTGTCAATGCGGAATCCATAGTACGCGTTCATGCCGTGTTCATGGATATCCAGTCCGTCTAACTGCTCCTGATCGGTGACGCGGAGTCCGAAAATCTTGTCAATGAGCTTGAAGACAATAAACATGGTCACGCCGGTCCAGAGGAGGACGGAGCCGACACCGGTGAGCTGTAACAGGAGTTGGTGAACGCCGCCGCCGTAGAACAGTCCGTTGATCTCACAGGACGGTGCAGAGGTGGTGGCGAAGAGGCCGACTGCGATGGTGCCCCACAGGCCGTTGCAGAAGTGAACGGCTACAGCACCTACCGGGTCATCGACGCGGATTACATAATCACAGAACCAGACGCCGAAGCATACCAGAAGTCCGGAAACGACACCTACGAAGAAAGCACCCATGGCATCCATGGTGTCACAGCCTGCGGTGATGCCGACCAGGCCAGCCAGGGAAGCGTTCAGACACATAGAAACATCCGGTTTGCCATATTTTACCCAGGTGAAGATCATACAGGTAACAGTTGCGATAGCCGGTGCAATGGTGGTAGTTGCAAAGATAGAAGCCAGCTGCGGGCCGTTGGTTGCGGCAGCACCATTGAAGCCGTACCAGCCAAACCAGAGGATGAAGCAGCCCAGGGCACCGATGACAACGTTATGTCCCGGAATTGCGTTCGGGGTGCCGTCTTTATTGTATTTGCCAAGACGCGGGCCCTCCATCCAGGCACCGATCAGTGCGCTGAAGCCGCCTACCATATGGATGGCACAGGAACCTGCGAAATCATGGAAGCCCATCTGAGAGAGCCAGCCGCCGCCCCAGATCCAGTGTGCTTCAATCGGATAAACAACGGCAGAAATGATGCCGGAATAAATACAGTAAGATAAGAAATTGGTACGCTCTGCCATGGCACCGGAAACGATGGTAGCGGTGGTAGCGCAGAACACCAGGTTGAATACGAAGTTAGACCAGCCAAAATGCGCGTAATCGGTGATGATGCCGAGGGTCGGGATTCCAATGAAGCCGCCCAGCGCATCCTCGCCGAGTAAAATTCCAAAGCCAAGGAACATAAATACGACAGTTCCGATACAGAAATCCATGAGGTTCTTCATGATGATGTTGCCGGCGTTTTTTGCCCGGGTGAAACCGGTCTCTACCATAGCGAAACCAGCCTGCATGAAGAATACAAATGCCGCACCGATCAGAAACCAGATGCCAAATACTTCACTTAAGATATTTTCCATAATCGTGACCTCCTTGTGTGTTACAGGCCAGGTGTTCTATATAATAGAAGAAGGAGATAAGGGCATCTGCCGTTATCTCCTTCGATAATCACTGGTCTGTATGAAATTTAAATGAATGCGTTCTGCCAAACGTGGGGGATCAGCAGAATGCGAAACGATTAGAGCGCTTCGTCGCCGCGCTCGCCGGTACGGATTCGTACGGCATCTTCTACATCGTAAACGAAAATCTTACCATCACCATAATTACCGGTGGTGATCTGTTCGGTGACCTTGCTGATGATCGATTCTACAATATCTTCCGTAACAACGGTTTCTACCTTCACCTTCGGGAGAAGATTGACCGTGTATTTGGTACCGCGGTACATTTGCGTGTAGCCCTTCTGCGTGCCGTAACCCATAATGTTACTGATCATAAGACCATGGGCGCCGCAGCTGTCCAGAATTCCTTTTAAGTCTTCCAGCTTTTCGGGTTTGATGATGATTTCCAGCTTTTTCATACAACCAGCCTCCTTAACTGTAATGGGGATATGTATTTATTTCCTATACCGCAGATACAGGGGGGAGAACAAAGTTTTTATATTAGAGAAGTGTACTGATACGTAAAAAAAGGGCGCTCCAGTGATTCACCGGAACGCCTTTGTTCTTGCATCTGCGATATACGAAATAAATATGTGCCTTATTATAGGCAAAGTTTTTTTGATTGTCAAATATATTTTTTTGCGCCATCTTAACATACTTTTGTCAAAATGTTACAAAAGCAAAAAGAATGCCAAAATTCCTTGCAGATTTTAAGAACCCGCACTATAATATACTGTATACAATGTAACACGAAAATACAATCGGAGAAAAACAATGATAAAGCATTTGAGCCTCAAGGCATATGGCAAGATCAATCTGGGACTTGATGTACTGCGCAGACGCGAAGATGGCTATCACGATGTGCGCATGATCATGCAGACGGTCGGCATTTTCGACCGGGTCGATCTGATCCGGAAAGAGGAGCCGGGAATTCAGGTGGAAACAAACCTGTATTATCTTCCTACCAATGAAAATAACCTGGTGTATAAAGCAGCCAAGCTTCTGATGGATGAATTTCAGGTTCAGGAGGGACTTCTGATCCGCCTGCGCAAGTTCATCCCGGTGGCGGCCGGTATGGCGGGCGGCAGCAGTGACGCGGCGGCGGTTCTGTTTGGCGTGAATAAGATGTTCCGCCTTGGCCTGACCACGGAAGACCTGATGGAGCGTGGCGTGAAGATCGGCGCGGATGTTCCTTATTGTATCTTAAGAGGAACTGCCCTTTCCGAGGGCATCGGCGAGGTGCTGACGAAGCTTCCTCCGGTACCCCAGTGTCAGGTGCTGGTGGCAAAGCCGGGAATCAATGTTGCTACGAAATTTGTATATGAAAATCTCCATGCCAATGACCTTAAGCCGGAACAGCATCCGGACATTGACGGCATGATTCAGGCCATCCAGGATCAGGATCTGCAGGGCATTGCCGGAAAGCTGGGTAATGTGCTGGAAACCGTTACCGTAAAGGAGTATCCGGTTATTCAGAAAATCAAGGATAAAATGCTGGAATTCGGTGCCGTCGGTTCCCTGATGAGCGGAAGCGGCCCGACGGTGTTCGGACTTTTCACGAATCCAAAGGCAGCGCAGGAAGCATATGAGGAGCTGCGCTACGGTGAGTCGGCAGGACTGGCGAAACAGGTGTATTTAACGAATTTTTACAATCAGAAAGAGGAGAAAAATCATGGAAAACAAGCTTAAGGTAAATATGAATGAATATCTTCCGCTGCGCGATGTTGTGTTCAACACCCTGCGCCAGGCAATTTTAAAGGGCGAGCTGGAGCCAGGTGAGCGCCTGATGGAGATTCAGCTTGCAGACCGTCTGGGCGTCAGCCGTACCCCAATCCGTGAGGCCATCCGCAAACTGGAGCTGGAGGGCCTGGTTCTTATGATTCCGCGTAAAGGTGCTGAGGTTGCAAAAATTTCCGAGAAGAGCCTGCGCGATGTGCTGGAGGTACGCCGTTCCCTGGAGGAGCTTGCCATTGAGCTTGCCTGCCAGCGTATGACCGAGGACGACATCAAAGAGCTGGAAGAGGCACAGGAGGCATTCCGCGCAGCCATCCAGAGCGCCGATGCCATGACCATTGCAGAGACCGACGAGCATTACCATGATATTATTTACAACGGAACCGGCAACAACCGCCTGGTTCAGATCTTAAATAACCTGCGCGAGCAGATGTACCGCTACCGCCTGGAGTACATTAAGGACGCCGACAAGCGCCAGATTCTGGTAGTGGAGCATGACTACATCCTGAAAGCCATCCGCTCCAGACATGTGGCAGAGGCCAAGAAAGCCATCCGTGAGCATATTGATAATCAGGAGATTACCGTATCACGGAATATCAAAGAGCAGCAGTAATATAAAAATAGCATGGAACCCGAAAGACAATCAGCCCGATGTCCTCCGGGTTCTTTTGCGTTCGGAAAAATGTAACTTTGTATGGCTGGTTGCGGGAACAGCCTTGGATATGGTACAATTTCTGCCAGAAGAATAATTACACGAAAGTTCACAATGTGAATAGAAATGTAATTTGTGAAAAGAGGAAAACGCGTGGGAAAGATAGCACTTCTGGTGTCCAGGGAGGAGATGATCCACCAGGCCCATAACATTTTGCAGGAGAAAAAATTTGAGATCCAGGAAATGCGGGTGATCCACACCGAGGATACCGTTATGGAGGCGCGCCGTTCCATTGCGGACGGGGCTACCATTATCATTGCCCGCGGCCTGCAGGCATCCATCATCAAGCAGTACACCGATACGCCTGTTGTTGAGATTGTACTGACAGCGCAGGAGATGGCGCTTCTTGTCATGCGCGCGAAGCAGATTGTCGGGAAAGAGAAGCCGGTGGTTGCGGTGGTCGGCTTCCGCAACATGTTCTGCGACATGTCCTATTTTGATGAACTTTATAATATTGAACTGAAAACTTATTTCGCGGATCAGGGGGCGGAACTTCCGGTGGCGGTACGCAGGGCTATTTCTGACGGGGCGGATGTGGTAATTGGCGGTGATACGGCGGTTTCCATCGCGACGGAAGCAGGTGTGCCATCCCTCTTCCTTTCCATGACCGAGGATTCCATGCGCCAGGCATTCTCCACGGCGGAAAACATGGAATACGCCATGAACGTGGAGAAGAAAACGGCGGCTCAGCTGGAAACCCTTCTGGATTACTCTTACAGCGGTGTCATCCGTCTGGATGGAAGTGGCGTGATCACGGCAGTGAATCCGTTGATGGAGGATATGATCGGAAAGACGGAAGGAGAACTGAAGGGCCAGAACATTCGCAAGGCGGCTCCCATGATCGGGGAGGAAGCGTGGAACCGGGTGTTCGGAGAGGGCGAAGACTATTCCCTGTTTTTTGAGTGGGGCGGAACTCCTATTTTCGCAGTGCTGGCACCGGTTCTCTATGAGTCCCGGGTAGACGGTGCGATTATCACCTGCCATAAAATGAAGAAAAAGACGGTGACACCGGAAAAATCCAGGGGAAACCAGAAAAGGGAAAACAGCCGGGTACTTCCTCCGCTGGTCCAGTTTGAGGATATTCTGCAAAAGTCCAAGGCCATGCAGGAATGTATCCGCAAGGCAAACCTGTATGCGCTTTCGGAGCATCCGGTGGTGCTGATCGGGGAACCGGGAACAGAGAAACGAATGCTGGCGGAGAGTATTCACAACAGCAGTATCCGCGCCCAGGGCCCGTTTCTGGATGTTCCGTGTGAGGGCCTGTCCGGCGAGGAACAGAAAAACATGATCTTCGGAAACCGCGGCGCAGTATTGCAGGTGCAGGGTGGAACGCTGCTTCTTCGTGACGTGGAGGAACTGACGGCGGCCAACCAGTACCGCCTGTATCAGCTGATTCGGTTCCGGGTCTGCCATGGCGCGGACATCGCGAGCCTGCGAAAGGTGGATGTGCGGGTTATGGTGACCATTGGCTGTCCGCTTTCTGAACTGATGGCAGAGGGGAAAATCAGTCCGGATCTTTACTATCTGTTGTCCGGTCTGGAGTTGTTTGTCCCGCCTTTAAGAGAACGCCGGGAAGACTTGCTGGAGAAGATTGAAGACACGATCCATGACTGCTGTGAACATTATTCCCGCTACCATGTGCTGACCAAGGGCGCCATGGAGGTCATGCTGGATTATCCGTGGAAGGGAAATCTGTTCCAGATTGAGAGCTTCTGTGAACGCCTGATTTTAATGGCAGGCAAGCGTTCCATTGACGAGGTGGCAGTGCGCAGACTGTTAGAGGAGCTGTATCCGGAGCGGATTCTGGACCGCAGCAGTACGCAGGAAAAGGCAGCGGACTGTACACAGGAACAAAAGCCGGATATCCTGCCGGATGAGGCCGTGAAGATCCGGGAACTGCTGCATAAATATAGCGGCAGCCGCGAGAAGACCGCCCAGGCCTTAGGCATCAGCAAAGCAACGCTGTGGCGGCATATGAAGAAATATGGAATCGAAAAAGACTGATGAGAAAATGCGATCAAAAGGCGTTAAGAAACCTTGATCCGCATAGTGAATGAATGCGAAAAGATACAAAAATGAAATGAAATGAATTGAAAGTGAAATAAAAATGCAAAAATATTACATTTGCATCATTTTAAACTCTGAATTTGGACATTCTGCCTATTGTTTGGCGCACCGCGTTTGATTATAATGCAGACATAAGCTGATAGTGAGGAAACCGCGAGGTAAAACTCCTGTCAGGGAAACCAAAAGAAGATTTACTTTTTTTAAAGAAAGAGAGGAATTCAAAATGAAAATTGGATTTATCGGATTAGGTATCATGGGCAGACCGATGGCAAAGAACCTGATTAAAGCAGGCCACGAGCTGACCGTTTTTGATTTCAATAAAGAAGCAGTAGCAGACCTGGTATCCTGCGGCGCAGCAGCAGCAGAGAGCAACAAAGACCTTGCTTCTAAGGTAGACGTTGTTATCACCATGGTTCCGAACTCTCCGCAGGTAAGAGCAGCAGTTCTTGGTAAAGACGGTGTTGTTGAGGGTGCAAAAGAGGGTCTTGTCCTGGTCGACATGAGCTCCATCGACCCAACCGAGAGCAAGAAGATCGGCGCTGAGCTGGCTGAGCACGGCATCGAGATGCTGGACTGCCCGGTATCTGGTGGTGAGCCGAAGGCAATCGACGGTACCATCTCCGTTATGTGCGGTGGTAAGAAAGAGCTGTTCGACAAGTACTATGACATGCTGATGGCTATGGCTGGTTCTGTAGTTTACGTTGGTGACCTTGGTTCCGGTAACGTAGCTAAGCTGGCTAACCAGATGGTAGTAGCTATCAACATCGCAGCTGTAGCTGAGGCTCTGACCTTCGCTAAGAAAGCTGGCACCGATCCTGAGTTAGTATACCAGGCAATCCGCGGTGGCCTGGCTGGATCTACCGTTATGGATGCTAAGGCTCCGATGATGTTAGCTGGCAACTACAAGCCGGGCTTCCGTATCGAGCTTCACATCAAAGACCTGAACAATGCTCTGAACGCAGCTCATGCAATCAGCTCTCCGGCTCCGTTAACCGCTGAGATGATGGAGATCATGCAGTTCTTAAGATCTGAGGGATGCGACAAAGAGGATCACTCCAGCATCGTTAAGTACTACGAGAAGATTTCTGGTACCAGCATCGTTAAATAAGTTTTATCAGAACATTAGAAAATAAGATCATCATGCGCTGCTGCTTACGGGTTCGTAGGCAGCAGCGTGTCAGATAAGGCGTCATGTGCGCTGGAAGGAGATAGGTATGAATACAGAGTTTATTAAGGGCGTAGTTGTCCCGATGATCACCCCAATCGACAAAGATGAGCTGATCGATGAAGCTGCAATCCGCGGTCAGGTTGATTATGTAATCAACGGCGGCGTAAGCGGCATCCTGTTATTCGGCAGCAACGGTGAGTTCTATGTAGTAGAAGAGGACGAGATGGAGAGAGGCTTAAAGATCGTTGTAGATCAGGCCGCTGGACGTGTTCCGGTATACTTCGGTATCGGCGCAATCAGTACCAAGAAGTGCATCCGTCTTGCAAAGATGGCAGTAGCAAACGGCGCAGCAAGCATTTCTGTTCTGCAGCCGATGTTCTTAAAGCCAACTGAGACCGAGCTGTTTACCCACTTCAAAGCAATCGCAGACGCTGTTCCGGAGACTCCGGTACTGCTTTACAACAACCCGGGACGTGTAGGCTACACCCTGTCTGCTAACCTGGTTGAGAGACTGGCTCATGAGGTTCCGAACATCGTAGGTATGAAGGATACCAGCGGTGATATCACCCAGACCTCTGAGTTCATTCGCAGAAACAGAGACGTAGACTTCAAGGTATTCGGCGGCAAAGATACCCTGCTTTACGCTTCCATGTGTCACGGCGCAGTTGGTGGTGTATGTACCGCAGCAAACTTCATGCCGGAGTTGATCACCGACGTATACAACAAGTACGTTGCTGGTGATCTTCAGGGTTCCCTTGAGGCTCAGTTCAAGTTAAATCCGGTACGTCTGTCCATGGACGGTGCAAGCTTCCCGGTAGCAGCAAAGGATATGGCTAACTTACGCGGCCGCAACATCGGTCTTCCGTACACCCCGAACCTGGCTACTCCGGATGGACCGGTATTAGACAAGATCAAAGCTGAGATGACCAAGGCTGGCCTGCTCTAATCTCTGATTTCAACTGAATAATAAACAAAAATACCATTACGGCATTAATGATGGACCGGCGATTCTTCTGGAGTGCCGGTCCATTCTTGTTATCATTACAAAGTATTGATTCCACTATATAAGGAGGGCTTTATGAAATTACTGTTTGCTTCCGATTCTTTCAAGGGAACTTTATCTTCTGACCAGATCATCAAACTGCTAAACGAGTCTGCACAGCGCATTTTCCCGGGCTGCGAGACCGTTGGTGTTCCGGTTGCGGACGGCGGTGAGGGTACCGTTGACGCTGTTATTGCTGTTACCAAGGGCGATTACCGCAAGATAAAGGTTCACGGACCGTTAATGGAGGAGGTTGAGGCTTCCTACGGTGTGTTCCACGGTGACTGCGCTATTATCGAGATGGCTGCAGCATCCGGACTTCCGATGGTTCCGAACGAGAAGAGAAATCCGTTAAACACCACCACCTACGGCACCGGCGAGCTGATCAAGGACGCTCTGGATCACGGTTACCGCAAGCTTTCCATCGCAATTGGCGGCAGCGCTACCAACGATGGCGGCATGGGCGCTATGAGCGCACTGGGCGTTCGTTTTCTGGATGCACAGGGCAACGTGCTGACCGGTGTTGGTTCTGATCTGGAGAAGGTTGCTGATATTGATATGAGCGGTCTGCATCCGGCAGTTGCTGAGGCTGAGATCACCGTTATGTGCGACGTAACCAACCCGTTAACCGGTCCGGACGGCGCAACCTATACCTTCGGCAAGCAGAAGGGCGGCACTCCGGAGATTCTGGACCGTCTGGAAGCTGGCATGAAGAACTATGCAGCAGTGATGCGTGCAAAGGGCATGGATGTTGAGAATAAGGAAGGCGCAGGCGCAGCAGGCGGCCTGGGTGCAGCTCTTTGCGGTTTCTTAAAAGCAAACTTAAAATCCGGTATTGAGACTGTGCTGGATCTGATCGACTTTAACGGCCTGTTAGAGGGTACCGATCTGGTTGTAACCGGTGAGGGCCGCATTGACTGGCAGTCCGCATTCGGTAAGGTACCGAGTGGTATCGGTATGCGCTGCAAGGCAAAGGGCGTTCCGGCAGTTGCCATCGTAGGAGGTATGGGCAATGGAGCAGAGAAGATCTACGAGTTTGGCGTAGAGAGTATTGTTCCGACCATCAATGGCGCCATGGATATTGAAGAGGCTCTGGCACGTGCAGAGGAGCTTTACGCAAACGCTGCAGACAGAACCTTCCGCATGATCCGCGTTGGCATGCAGATGAAATAAATATTACGGAAACTGAACGATTCAGGTTTTGTTGTGTGGCCGGTCAGCAAGTGACCGGCCATATTTATGAGAGCGACGGAAGAGGGGAGAGACACAATGGACATCAGTAACTTATGGACTCTGCAGGTCATGATGTTTTTTCTGGTGGCTGCAGGGGCAGTTTTAAAAAGTACGGGAATTTTAAAGGATGACGCCAAAGGAATCTTAACGGATCTGGTTCTGTATTTTTTCCTGCCCTGCAATATCATCAATTCTTTCCGGATGGAGTTCAATCTGGAAATTCTGAGAAAATTTGCTGTGGTTCTGGCAATTTCCCTGCTGGTGCAGTTGGTATGCTATATCCTCAGCAAGGTTCTGTATAATCATAAGCCGAAGGAAGTAAAGCGTGTCATGCAGTACTGTACCATCGTTTCCAACTCCGGTTTCCTGGGACTGCCGATTGCGCAGGGAATTTACGGTGCGGAGGGCATGATGTACGCGTCCATCTTCATCATTCCGATGCGCGTTATGATGTGGTCCGCCGGTATTGCCTGTTTCACGGAGAGCCCGGACATGAAGAGCGTGGTGAAGAAGCTGGTTGTGCATCCATGCATTGTGGCTGTCTATATCGGACTGGGCCTGATGATTTTTCAGGCTCCGCTAAACCAGGTGTACAACGCCGTGCTGAACTGCGGCATTCCACTGGTGCCAGATCTTGTAAAGGTGCTTCTCGGCGCGCTGGATAAAGGCGTGCGCTCGGCTGGAGGCTGTACCACAGCCATGACCATGGTACTGATCGGCATGATGTTCTCCGGAATGTCTTTACGCAGTATGCTGGATAGCAACACCTTGTTTATCTCGGCGCTGCGCCTGGTGATTCTGCCGGCATTGCTGCTTGCAGGATGCCGCCTGGCAGGAATTGATCCGTTCCTGACTGGTGTATGCCTGCTGATCACAGGTATGCCGGCCGGCAGTACCTCCGCAATTCTGGCAGCAAAATATGGCTGCGATTATACCTTTGCAACCAAATGTATCGTCGTTTCGACGATGCTCTCCCTGATCTCCATTCCGGTATGGGCAATGATCCTGGGGTAAGTGAAAGAAAAGCTGTTCGCAACTGGAATATATTCCGGCTGCAGACAGCTTTTTTGTTTTCTTTCATAAAATTTAATCATAACATAGACCCGAAAGAAAATCTAGAGTTATTCCGGTTGCTAAAAAAATGAGAATCTATTATAATTGTGATAGAAATGACAGAATATTTGCATACATGAACCCAGAATTCAGAGAGTCAGAGAGAGGGGAAGGGGAATTATGATACCACAGGAAACGATGAACAGCGAAGAAATTTATGAGGATTTATGTAATAAAATAGAAAAACTGGTTTATCTGCCGGGGGATAAGATCAGTGAGAATGAACTTTGCAAACAGTATGGGGTTTCCCGGCATATCATCCGGACAGCCATTGGCCGCCTGAAGGAGCGGACGCTTCTGACTGTGTATCCGCAGAGGGGCACGTTTGTGAGCCTGATCGACATGAAAGCGGTGGAACTGATCCTGTTTATCCGGGAGTCCGTGGAGCAGGAGGCAACCAGGCTTTTGCAGTTCGAGACCCAGGAGGTCCGGGACCGGATGGGGGAAAATATGAAGGCGTGCATTGAGCGCCAGCGGGCGGCCATATCCGAGAACATTGATATGGATGTGTTTTATGCGCTGGACAACGAATTTCATGGCTGTCTTCTGGAGGCAGTGGGAAAGAAAGACGTGATGGGGATCATCCGGGAGGATTATATTCATTTCCGGCGCTGGCGGAATTTTGATGTGGTCAGGACCGGACGGCAGGCAGAAATCATAGAGGAGCATACCGCACTGATGAATGCCCTGGTGAAGAAGCAGACGAAGGAAGCACATGAGATCCTGCACCTGCATCTGAATACTACCAACCGCCTGCGCTATATCCGGGAGAAGGTGGCACCGGAATATTTTATCTACCACTAAAATAGACAAAAGCCGAAAATGAAAATCAGCAGTATTGACGAAAGTTGCTGTAAATGAAAAAAATGTTTGCAAATCAGCCTAAAAGGTGTTAAGTTATTAACAGAAAAACTTGTCGACAAGTACGCAAGGAAGGGCGTGGCATGAAGGCCGCGCTTTTTCGATGGAAAGGACTGCGTGAACAGAGGAGTTGTTTGTTATGAGGCTGATTAAAAAGACCATTGCGGAATGTCTCAGAAGCCGGGTCAGGGAAAGCGCGGACCGTGTCGCGCTGGAGGCAGATGAGCAGCGCTATACCTGGAAGGATCTGGATACGCTGAGTGATTACATGGTAGGAAGAATGCTTTCCTGCGGAATCAGAAAAGGTACCCATGTGGGAATCTGGAGTACCAATTCCCCCAACTGGATCATTGTATTTCTGGCTCTGAGCAAGATTGGGGCAGTTCCGGTGCTTCTGAATACCTGTTACAGCACAGAGGAGCTGGAGCAGGTGCTTCGTTACGCGGATGTGGAGTTCGTGTATTATGGGGAAGGCTACAAAAAACTGGTGTACGAGGATATGGTGACACATCTTTCCCGGAAGCTGGAAGGAACGGTGAAGCGCTGGATTTACATTGGCCGCGACACGGCAAGACAGTGGATGACGGAAAAAAGCTTTGTCTTCGCGGAGCGCATGAAAAAGGTGACCCGGGAGATTGGCGGCTATATCCGGAAGGTGGAGCCGGAGGATACGGCGGCCATTCTGTTTACTTCAGGAACAACGGCGATGCCCAAAGGGGTTATGCTGAGCCATTACAGTCTGGTGAACAGCGCACTGGAGATCTGCAGCCACATGGGCTGGGAAGAATCCGACAAGATGATGATTGCGGTTCCCCTGTTCCACTGCTTCGGCCTGACAGCCAGTCTGCTGACCAGTATCCACACCGGCTGCTGCATGCACACGGTGGAGTATTATAAGACCATGACGGTGCTGGAGACGGTGCAGAAGTATCACTGCACGGTGTTAAACGGTGTGCCGTCCATGTTCCTGGCTATCACCAGGAACCCGGCCCATAAGGACTATGACTTAAGCAGCCTGCGAAACGGTATCATTGCCGGTTCTCCGGTCAGTGGGGAAGAATATGATATGATTCACAGGGAAATTCCGGGGCTGGTTCTTTTCGCGTCCTACGGACAGACGGAAACCGCGCCCTGTGTCAGCATCAGTGATGTGGGAGATTCACAGGCAGAACGTGCCACAACGGCAGGCCGGGTGCTGCGCCACTGTGAGGTACGGATCCTGGCGCCGGACGGAACCTGCCGGCAGACAGGGGAGGACGGTGAAATCTGCGTGCGCGGCTACAATGTCATGCAGGGGTATTACCATCTCCCGGAGGAAACGGCAAAGACCATTGATGCGGACGGGTGGCTTCATACCGGCGATCTGGGACATCTGGACGGGCGGAATTTTCTGTATGTCACGGGACGAATCAAAGAGATGATCATCCGGGGCGGGGAGAATATTTCTCCGCGGGAAATTGAACAGGTGATCCGGCATTATCCGGGCATCCGCGAGGTGAAGGTGATCGGCCTTCCGACAGAGGTTCTACAGGAGATGATCGTGGCCTGCATCATCCCGGAGGAAGGGATGACCATTGGCAATGCAGGGCTTATGACACATATGGAGAACCACCTGGCTTATTATAAGCTGCCGGCACATATCGTGCGCATGGAAACTTTCCCCATGAATGCAAGCGGGAAGGTGATGCTGGGCGAACTGAAAAAACAGGCAGCCGAGATCATTCGGACGAACCCGGACATCACCAGCACAGCGGCACTGATCAAACGTTAAGAGATCAACTTAAAGATGACCTGTCCGGCATTCGGCGGCCATCTGATGGCTACCATCATTTGCCCGCGGTTGACAGCGGCCGGATTCTGACGTAGAATTGTGTAAAATGAGAGCAGCGGGGAGGAAGGAGTATGATTTACGCAAAGTCTGGGGAGAATCATCCGATTACGTCAGACGAAATCTTTGAGCAGATACTGAATCGGATCATCCAGCTGCGCCTGGAACCGGGGCAGCTGATCAGTGAGAATCAGATGTCTGCGGAGTATGGGGTGTCCCGCTCGGTCATTCGCACCGCGTTTACAAGACTTCGGCAGCTTGGCTTTATTGAGATCTATCCGCAGCGGGGAACTTATGTCAGCCTCATGGACTTAAGCCATATCGCGGATCTTTTAACACTGCGTACGGCGGTGGAAAAGGAAGTCCTGTATGAGATTTTTACTGAATTGGGAGAAGCAAAGCGCAGCCAGATGTTAGAGCACCTGAAGGAAAATCTGAAGGAACAGGAAAAATACAGGGATGAGGCAGATTATTTTGGCCGTTTCCCGGAGCTGGATGCCGAATTCCACAAGATCATAATTGACAGTGTAAACCGCAGCGCCATGATGCGGATGTTAGACAGCCTGATGCTGCACCTGTCCAGATGGAGAAACTTTGATGTGGCTTTCGATAACCGTGTGCCGCAGCTGATCGCGGAACACAAAAAAATATTTGAAGCCATTGCGGAGGGGGACATCCAGAAGGCTCAGGACCGCATGGGAAAGCATCTGGAAACCATCACCGCCATTGCCGACCGGGCTATGGCCAAGTACCCGACCTATTTCAAGAATGGTTGATCCGATCTGGAATGAAAAAGAAGAGCCGGAATATGCAGAAAACGCGTATTTCCGGCCTTTTTAAAAATTTATGCCTGTTGATTCGGAGACGAGCCTGTTTAAAAATAAACAAAAAATGTTAGAATTATGTAAACCTGTAAAAGAAATGTGGAAAAAGAGAAAAAAGAATTTATGTGAAGAACACAAAAAAAACAAAGAAACTATTTACATCTATTGATAAATTTGATAATATAAGGACATGAGTTGGGCTGTTTGTTGGCGATAATGAAATATCGCGCAGCAAATTTTTTTGGCGTTTAACTTGTATACTAGAATACCAAAATTGGAAACGCAAGTGCGATGCCTTTTTTATTTGCTCAAACTTGTCTATTTTTTAACAACTACAAACGGTGAAACAAAAAGCATTGAAAAAGTTTGAAGAGGTGTCAGTTATGTATACACTGGGAATTGATATCGGATCCACCACATCCAAGGCAGTTATCCTGAAAGATGGAACCGAGATTGTAGCATCTTCTATCGTGGTTGCTACCGTCGGAACCGACGGAGTCAGCCAGGCACTGGACAATGTCATGAAAGAGAGCGGCCTTACGCAGGCAGATATGGCGTGTACCGTGGCAACCGGCTATGGCCGTCAGACCTATGACGGCGCGGATTACCAGGTCAGCGAGCTTACCTGTCACGCACTGGGCGTTCATTTTGTATGTCCGGGAGCAAGAACCGTCATTGATATCGGCGGACAGGACGCAAAGGTTCTTTCCCTGAATGAGGAAGGACGCATGGTCAACTTCGTTATGAACGACAAATGCGCGGCAGGAACCGGACGTTTCCTGGATGTTATGGCAAATATCTTAAAACTCGATATTTCCCAGTTGGAAACAGAAGCCGCAAAAGCGGTGAAGCCGGCGAGCATCTCCAGCACCTGTACGGTGTTTGCGGAATCGGAGGTAATCTCCCAGCTGGCATCCGGAACGGATATCCCGGACCTGGTGGCAGGTATCTGCCAGTCCGTGGCAACCAGGGTTGCTTCCCTGGCAAAGCGTGTGGGCGTCCGTGAGGAGGTCTGCATGAGCGGAGGCGTGGCACAGAATGGCGGTGTCCGCAATGCCATGGCAAAAGAGCTTGGCGTGGAAATCTACTACGACAAGCGCGCACAGGAACTGGGAGCTCTCGGCGCGGCAATTTACGCATACGGAAAGAGCAGCCAGTCATAAAAAATAAATAAATTCAGAAAGCTTACCGTGTTCCTTTGCGGAGGACGCGAGCTGATACAGACCGGACAGGCGCCGCAAATGACGCGCGGACGGCCAGAACGCTTTGCCGGAAACGGTAGGGCAGGAACCTATTTCAGGAAATGAAAACGAAAATGTATAAAGGAGGTTTTTCACAATGGCTGAAGAAGTAAAAAAGAGCAGACCCGCACCAGATCCGAACTCAGCAAAGTATAAGCTGGGACAGATTGCGGCAAAGGCTTACAGTGACGCGATGGAGGCCAAAAAACGCGGAGAGATGGTTGGCTGGTGCGCCAGCAACTTCCCGGTAGAGATTCCGGAGACTCTCGGACTGTATGTCTGCTACCCGGAGAACCAGGCAGCCGGCATTGCAGCAAGAGGCGGCGGTGAGAGAATGTGTAACGAGGCAGAGGGCGATGGCTACTCCAACGATATCTGCGCATACGCACGTATCTCCCTTGCTTACGCAAAACTGAAATCCGCTCCTGAGCAGGATATGCCAATGCCGGACTTCGTACTTTGCTGTAACAACATCTGTAACTGCATGATCAAATGGTACGAGAACCTGGCAAAAGAGCTGAACATCCCGATGTTCATGATCGATATTCCGTTCAACCCGGATTACGAGGTATCCGATGCTGAGACCGAGTACATCAAGGCTCAGTTCTGGGATGTCATTCATGGTCTGGAAGCTTATACCGGTAAGAAATGGAGCGATGAGCGCTTCAAAGAGGTTATGGCTTCTTCCGGACGCGCAAGCCGCGCATGGATCGAGGCAACCTCCCAGGCGAAATACGTTCCGTCCCCGTTCAACGGCTTTGACCTGTTAAACCACATGGCAGTTATGGTTACCGCCCGTGGCAAAGAAGAAGCAGGCGACGCAATGGAGACCCTGTTAAAAGAGTACAAAGAGAACCATGAGAAAGGCGTTTCCACCTTCCGTGCGGAAGAGAAATACCGTATCATGTTCGAGGGTATCGCATGCTGGCCATGGCTGCGTGTTACCTCTACCGGCTTAAAGAGCAGAGGCATCAACATGGTAACCACCATTTACGCTGACGCATTCGGCTTCATCTACGATGACTTCGACGGAATGTGCCGTGCATACGCAAATGTTCCGAATGCCATGAACCTTGAGCATTCCAGAGACAAACGTATCAAACTCTGCAAGGCAAACCACGTTGAGGGCCTGTTAGTACATACCAACCGCTCCTGCAAACTCTGGTCCGGATTCATGCCTGAGATGAGCCGTCAGATCGGCGAGGCATGCGGCATCCCGGTTGTTTCCTTCGATGGCGACCAGGCTGATCCGAGAAACTTCTCTGAGGCACAGTACGATACCCGTGTACAGGGCCTGACCGAGATCATGGAAGCAAATAAAGGAGGGAAATAGAGATGGCAGCAAAGGAATTATTAGCACAGCTTCATGAAGTTGCTGCAAATCCGAGAAAGCAGCTTGACAAATATCTGGCTGAGGGCAAGAAAGTCGTTGCAGTAACCTACTATACACCGCAGGAAATTGTTCATTCCATGGGCCTGGTACCGATGGGTGTCTGGGGCGCAGACATGGAGATCAACGAAGCAAAGAAATATTATCCGGCATTTATCTGCTCTATCATGCAGACAATCCTGGAGCTGGGAATCAAGGGCGAGTACAAAGGCATTTCCGCTATCATCATCCCGTCTCTGTGTGACTCCTTAAAGACTCTGGGCCAGAACTGGAAATACGCAGTAAAGGATATCCCGTTCATCCCGATGACCTACCCGCAGAACCGTAAACCGGACTTCGGCATCAAGTTCACCAAGGCTGGTTACGAGAGAGTCATCAATGACCTGACCGTTGCAACCGGAGCACATTTCTCCGAGTTCGCTCTGTCTGAGTCCATCAAAGTATACAACGAGCACAACGCAGCCATGAGAGCATTCTCCGAGGCAGCAGCAAACGCAGACATCACAGCAGCTGAGAGAAGCGATGTATTCAAGAGCGCATGGTTTATGCTTCCGGAAGAGCACACCGCAATCGTAAAAGAGCTGACCGCAGAGCTGTTAGCCGGCCCGAAGAGCACCCGCACCGCACGCGTTCTGGTAAGCGGCATCCTGGCAGATGCACCTGGACTGTTAAAGATCTTCGATGACAACGGCATCCAGATCGTTGCAGACGATGTGGCAGACGAGACCAGACAGTACCGTACCGATACTCCGGAGATGGATAACCCGGTAGACGCACTGGCACAGAAATTCGCGAACATGGACAACTGCACACTCCTTTATGATAAGGAAAAGAAACGTGTGGATTACATCGTTGAGCAGGCAAAGGCTCATGACGCAAAGGGCATCATCGTTCTGATGACCAAGTTCTGTGATCCGGAGGAGTTCGACTACGTTCCGATCAAGAGAGCATGCGAAAAGGCAGGTCTCATGAACTTAAATATCGAGGTTGACCGCCAGATGGTAAACTACGAGCAGGCAGCAACCATGATCCAGGCATTCAAAGAAATGCTGTAATCAAAGTGTTATAACTAAAAAATGTCACAACGCCGGGCGGGTGGGAATGCCCGTCCGGCATAAAAGGGATTGCGGGCATTTGTCAGGCAGACACCTCACAAACTGCCCGGTTAAAGATAGGGGGACGGCTTTATGATTAGTAAAGACAAAATGTCAGTAACAGTTGGTGTTGCATTTGTATGGTTTACGACACAGTTTGGCGGTGGTTTCGCATCCGGAAACCAGCTGCGTCAGTATTTTGTTCAATTTGGAATCTGGGCTTTTGTAACCTGTATCATGACTCAGTTTTTAGGCGCCTTCTTCCAGTGGTACGCACTGAAATACGCCAAGAAGCATGAGGTATACGATTACAGAAGCTTTAACAACAGTTTTTACGGTAAGTATGCTCCGATTTTTTCCAACCTGTATGAGCTGGTATATATTGTAACGATCTGCGTTGCTCCGGCAGCAGCGTTCGCAACCGGCGTCAGCACCATGGAAAGCGCGTTCGGCGTCAACCACTGGATTGGAACGATCTTTGTAGGAATCTTTATTTTCGCGGTAGCTGTATACGGCACCAACGTGGTACGTAAAGTAGCGGCAACCTTATCTGTACTGATCGTTGCGGGACTTTTAATCGTTTATATCCCGAACATCATCGCACAGTGGGGTGACATTTCCGCCAACATTTCCGCAAGCATGGCAAATCCGGCACCGTTTGGTAAGGCACTGTGGATCGGCTTTGTATACGCTGCATTCCAGCTGGCATCCATCGGTCTGTTAGTACAGCACGCAAAACCGTTTGCATCTCCGGATGACGCGAAGACCTCCATGGTTCAGGGCTTCTTCGTAAACGTTCTGATCTGCCTGATGGCAGTAATCGGCCTGATGGCCATTGCAAATGATCCGAACTTCGCAACCGAGAGCATTCCGCTGCTGATCCTGGTTAACAGAGGCGTGGCACCGAGTGTCCTTCGCCCGATCATTTCCATCCTGATCGTGCTTGGTTCCGTATCCACTGCAGTAAACATGATCGCAGGTATGTCCAACCGTGTATGTTCTTCCCTGGACAAAAACTTTGACCCGACTGCAAAACCTGGAGCAAAGGTTATCATCGTAACCCTGATCTGTACCGTAGTAGCATTCGGTATCGCACAGCTGGGTCTGAATAAGATCGTGGCAGTAGGCTACAAGTACCTGGGCTATTTAACCATTCCGGTTATCATGATCCCGTATCTGGTACATATGGTAGCTACCAAGTTCGATACCAAAGACTGAATCTGTTAGGAACACTATATTTTTCAAAAAGGAGTGTAACATAAAATGAGCAAACCATTGGAAGGTGTAAAAGTTATTGAACTGGCAACCTTTATCGCTGCGGCAACCGCAGGCAGATTTATGGCTGACCTTGGAGCAGATGTTATTAAAATTGAGTCCGCAAAGGGTGATCCGTTAAGATATACCGCTCCGTCTGAGGGACGTCCGTTAGATATGTATGAGAATACAACCTGGGATCTGGAGAATGGTAATAAGAGATGTATCTCCCTGAACATGAAAACTCCGGAGGGCAAGGAGGCATTCTTCAAGCTGCTGGATTCCGCAGATGTCCTGATCACCAACTGGCGCGTGCAGGCTCTTCAGAGAGCTGGTCTTGACTATGAAACCTTAAAGGAAAGATATCCGAAGCTGGTTTATGCAATCTGTACCGGTTATGGTGAGTATGGTCCGGATAAGGATCTTCCGGGATTTGACTTTACCGCATTCTTCGCAAGAGGCGGATACTTTGAGACACTGCGTCAGAGAAGCGATGTTCCGTTTAACGGTGCACCTGGTGTCGGTGACCACAACGTAGGCATGAACCTGGTAGCCGGTATTCTGGCTGCATTATATCAGGCAAAAATCAAGGGTGTTGGTGAGAAGGTTGAGACCTCCCTGTTTGAGAGTGCTGTATATAACATGGGCATGATGGTTCAGGCATCCAACTATGAAGGTATTGCACAGCAGTATCCGATCAACATCCGCAATGGTGCTAACCCGTTCAACTCCGCATGGCATACCGCAGATGACCGTTATATTCAGACCTGTATGCCGGATTACAACACCTATTACAAGAAGTTCATTGCAGCAGTAGGCCGTGAGGATCTGGTAGAGAATGAGAATTACTTCCCGATCCTGACCTGCCAGGAAAAGGGGCTGACTACGGAAGTTTATGATATTGTTATGGAAGCTTTCGAAAAGAAGACCGCAGCAGAATGGAGAGAAATCCTGACTGCAGCAGATATTCCGTTCGCACTGTGCCAGAACTGGATCGAGATCCGCAACGATAAGCAGGCAGAAGCAAATAACTGCTTCTACGATATGACCTATTCTAATGGCAATACCAGAAGACTGGTTCGTACACCTGTTAAGTTTGAAAATATGGGTGTTCCGGATTACAGACGTGGACCGTTAATCGGTGAGCAGGGTGTTGATGTTCTGAAGGAAATCGGTTATAATGATGAGCAGATTGATGCACTGAAAGCAAACGGAACCCTTTATATCTGGGAAGATCCGAAAAAAGCATAATGAGTGTTCCTTAGCATTTAAATAAGGAAACAGGGCTGTGCGGGCATCAGAAGCCCGGCAGCCCTCTATGCGGCAATGACTTGTATACAAGTTGGAGAGAACATGGAACTGATGAAAAAAACAATCGGGCAGTATCTGAAGGAACAGGTAGCCGTGATCGGAGACCATACCGCCATGGAAATGTTTGGCTGGAGCTGCAGCTTCGCGCAGCTGGATGAAACCTCAGACCTGATGGCCGGCCGGCTGGATGATATGGGAGTCACCCGGGGAACCCACGTGGGAATCTGGAGTGTCAACAGCCCGAACTGGGTATTTACCTTTCTTGCGCTGGTGAAGATCGGGGCCGTTCCGGTGCTGATCAACACCTGCTACCGGGATGAGGAACTGAAGGGCATCCTCCAGTATTCCGATGTGGAATATGTATTCTGCGGCGCTGGCTGTAAGGACATTGTCTACGACGATGTGATCGCGGACATCAGGCAGGATACGCCAAAGGTAAAACGCTTCCTCCATCTGGATGAAAAGGAAGCGGGAACCTGGATGAGCCCGGACAGCTTCGGCCGCCGGGAAAAGTCACCGGAGGTTCTGGCCCGCATTCAGGAATTAAAAAGCCAGGTACAGCCGGAGGACGCGGCCTGCATGATCTTTACGTCCGGCACCACATCCCTTCCGAAGGGAATCCTGCTGAGCCATGAGCAGCTGATCAACAACAGCCGTGCCATGGTGGAGGCTATGCACTGGGGTGTTTCGGACAAGATGTGCATCACCGTACCGCTGTTTCACTGTTTCGGTATCACGGCTGGTGTGATCGCCTGTATCACAGGCGGCATGGATATGTGCCTGATCCCGTATTTTCGGACAGCCCATGTGTGGGATGCCATTGACAAGTATGAATGTACCATATTAAATGGTGTTCCCAGCATGTTTCTCGCATTGATCCGCAAACCGAAGTATGCGGGAAGACAGGCGCCGAATCTGAGATCCGGCATCATTGCAGGTTCCCCGTGTACCCCGGAAGATTTTCTGGAAATCTGCAGACGGTTTCCGCAAATGCATCTGCAGCCGTCCTACGGACAGACAGAAACATCGCCCTGCATTGCCATTGCGGACTGGGACGATCCGAACGAGGTCAAGGCGGTATCGGCCGGGCATGTGATCGAACATGTGAAGGCACGCATCGTGGATTTTGGAACCGGGAAGGAAGTACCGGCGGGGAAAAATGGAGAAATCCAGGTTCAGGGCTACAATGTCATGCTTGGGTATTACCATTTACCGGAAGCCAACGCCAAAGTCTTTACAGAAGACGGATGGCTGAGGACCGGAGATACCGGTTACTTTGACGAAAAGGGTGAGCTTCACATTACCGGGCGCATCAAGGAGATGATCATCCGCGCGGGAGAAAATATTTCCCCGCAGGAGATTGAGCTTGCGATCCGCCGGTATGAGGGAGTCGCGGATGTTAAGGTAGTAGGTGTTCCGGCTCAGGTTCTTCAGGAAGAAATTGCGGCCTGCGTCATTCCGAAGCCGGGAGCGCAGATCGACAAAGAACGGATGCTTTCCTATTTAAAGAAGCATCTGGCAGACTACAAGGTTCCGGCCTATGTATTCTGGTTTGAGAAATTCCCCATGAACGCAAGTGGTAAGATTGAGTTAAAAGAGCTGCGCAAAGAAGCAGCGGAGCGTGCCGCAAAACAGCGTGAGCTGGATGGCGGCGCAAAAGGATAAGTGTACAGCCGGAGCAATCCGGTTCAGATACAAAGTAACTGTAAAGGTACTGAGCAGTTACGACAAGCATGTATGAAGGAGGAAATAGAGCAAGATGGCAGAAGCATTTTTCACAGAGCAGCATGAGCTGGTCAGAAAACTGGCAAGAGAATTTGCAGAGACAGAGCTGACAAAAGAAGTCCTCGATAAAGTCGAGGAAGAGGAGGTTTTCCCGGAGGAAATCCTCGACAAGATGGCAAAAGCCGGTTTCTTCGGAATTAAGGTTCCGAAACAGTATGGCGGACAGGGCGGAGACGCGCGTTCCTACGTTATCGTTATGGAAGAGATCGCGAGAGTATCTGGTGTCGCAAGTATCTATGTTTCCTCCCCGAACTCCCTTTCCGGCGGTCCGTTCCTTCTTTCCGGAAACGCTGAGCAGAAAGAGAAATATTTACGTCCGGTTGTAACCGGCGAGAAGAAAGTCTGCTTCGCCCTGACTGAGCCGGGCGCAGGTTCCGACGCAGGCGGCATGCAGACCACCGCAGTCAAAGACGGTGACTACTACATTCTGAATGGCCGTAAGACCTTCATCACCATGGCACCGCTGGCTGACTGGGCTGTTGTATATGCAAAGACCGACATGAGCATGGGAACCAGAGGCATTTCCGCTTTCATCGTAGACATGAAGCAGGAGGGTGTATCCTGTGGTAAGCCGGAGAAGAAGATGGGTGTTGTAGGCTGCGCAACCAGTGATATCATTCTGGAGAACGTACGCGTACATAAAGACAACCTGCTTGGCCAGGAAGGCAAGGGCTTCATCAACGCAATGAAGACTCTGGATACCGGACGTATGGGTGTTGCCGCACAGTCCATCGGTGTTGCACAGGGCTGTCTGGATGAGGCAATCAAGTACGCAAAAGAGAGAAAACAGTTTGGCCGTCCGATCGCAAAGTTCCAGGCAATCGCATTTATGATTGCTGAGATGGCAACCAAGCTTGAAGCAGCCAAGAACCTGGTTTACAAGACCGCATGGCTGATCGATAACGGTCAGGATGCTTCCATGGCAGCTTCCATGGCAAAATTCTACGCATCTGAGGTCTGCAACGAGATTGCTGCAAAGACCGTTCAGATCCATGGTGGATACGGCTTCATCAAGGATTACAAGATTGAGCGTATGTTCCGTGACTGCCGTGTATTCACGATCTACGAAGGAACCAGCCAGGTACAGCAGATGGTAATTTCTGGTAAATTACTGAAGTAATTAGGAGGGAGCAGACCACAATGAAGATCTTAGTATGTGTAAAACAGGTGCCAGACACCACAGAAGTAAAGATTGATCCGGTTAAGGGAACCCTGATCCGTGAGGGCGTTCCGAGTATCTTAAACCCGGATGACGCAAACGCGCTGGAGGCAGCACTTCAGTTAAAGGACAAAGACCCGGAGGGAACCTCCGTTGCAGTATTAACTATGGGACCGCCACAGGCAACCTACATGCTGCGTGAGTGCCTGGCAATGGGCGCTGATGAAGCTTATCTGTTAAGTGACCGTGTATTCGGCGGCGCAGATACCTGTGCAACCTCTACCACCATCGCAGCCGGCATCCGCAAGGTAAACGAGCTGGGCAAGGTAGACATCATCTTCGCAGGCCGTCAGGCAATCGATGGCGATACCGCTCAGGTAGGACCGCAGATCGGCCAGAGACTTGGTGTTCCGGTTGTTACTTATGTACAGGATTACAAAGTTGAGGGTGACAAGGTGATCGTTCAGAGACAGCTCGAGGATGGTTACGAGGTGATTGAAGTTGGCATGCCGTGCCTGTTAACCGCTGTAAAAGAGTTAAACACCCCAAGATATATGAGCATTGGCGGTATCGTAGATGCTTACCAGAAAGAGATTACCGTATGGGATCACGTTGCAGTTGACCTGGATCCGGCAGACTGTGGACTGAAAGCTTCTCCTACCCGTGTATTCCGTTCCTTCACCCCGCCGCAGAAGGGCAAGGGCGAAATGCTTGAGGGCAGCATTCAGGAGATGGGTGCAAAGCTTGTAGGCAAACTGGTCGAGAAGCATTACATCTAAGCACAAGTGAAAGGAAAGGGTACGAAGAAATGGCAGACGTAAAGGATTTAAGCGCCTACAAAGGCGTATGGGTATTTGCAGAGCAGAGAGAAGGCAAAATCATGCCGGTAGTAATCGAGCTGCTCGGAGAGGGCCGCAAGCTGGCTGACGCAGTTGGATGCGAGCTGTGTGCCGTACTTCTTGGTGATAAAGTAGAGGGACTGACCGATGAGCTGTTCGCCTATGGCGCAGACAAGGTATATCTGGCAGATGATCCGGAGTTAAAGGATTACCGTACCGATGCGTACAGCATTACCATTGGCAAGGCAATTGAAGAGTACAAACCGGAGATCGTTCTGTTAGGCGCTACCCACATCGGACGTGACCTTGGCCCGTGTCTGGCAGTTAACTGCAACACCGGTCTGACCGCAGACTGCACCAAGCTGGAGATTGACCCGACTGACAAGAAGATTCAGCAGACCCGTCCGGCATTCGGTGGAAACTTAATGGCAACCATCATCTGCCCGGATCACAGACCGCAGATGTCTACCGTACGTCCTGGTGTTATGGAAAAAGCACAGTACCAGGAAGGCCGTAAGGGCGAGGTAGTAAAATTAAATGTTTCCTTCAAGGAAGGCGAGATCCGTACCAAGGTTCTGGAAATCGTAAAGAGCTTAAAGGAGACCGTTTCCCTGACCGACGCGAAGATCATCGTTTCCGGCGGTATGGGACTTGGCAAGCCGGAAGGCTTCGACTTATTAAAGCAGCTGGCTGACAAGCTGGGCGGCGTTGTCGCAGCTTCCCGTGCAGCAGTTGACGCAGGCTGGATCGACCACTCCTACCAGGTAGGACAGACCGGTACCACCGTAAAACCGAAGGTATACTTTGCATGCGGTATTTCCGGCGCTATCCAGCATGTAGCAGGTATGCAGGATTCCGAGCTGATCGTTGCCATCAACACCAACGAGTCCGCACCGATCTTTGAGATCGCAGACGTTGGTATTGTGGGTGATCTGTACAAAGTGATCCCGGCAATCATCGAGGAGCTGGATAAGGTAGAAGCAAAAGACTGATTGGAAAACGAACCTTTATAAGAGAGAGCGGGATGCAGATGTGTCCCGCTCTTTTCCTGTAAGGAATTGCAGAACGCGGAGGATTTAGAGATGACCACCTATGATATCAGAGAGGTACTGCCCGGGGTATTCCGGATCCCGGTCCCGCTGGAAGGAAACCCGCTCAAGGAGTTAAACAGCTATCTGTTTTTGGGCAGCAGGGAGGCGGGGACACGCAATCTGCTGGTGGATACCGGATTCCGGACAGAAGGGTGTAAAAAAGCGCTTCTGGAAGGACTGGCACAGCTAGGCGTATCCATGGAGGATACCGATATTCTGCTGACCCACCTTCACGCAGACCACAGTGGGAATGCGCCGGAGCTGATCCGGCCGAGTGGAAAGGTATATATCAGCCGGGAGGATTACCGGTTTATGGATGGAACCCTGCAGGAACACCGGTCTGAACGTTTCCGGGAAAACGGGATTGCGGAAGATCTTTTGCAGGCAATGCTGGCCTGTACGCCATCCAGAACCATGGCAGCGCCGCTTTCGTTCCGGGATTATACCCTTCTTGAAGAGGGAGATATGATCCCTGCGGGCCGGTATATGCTGCGGGCCATCTGGACACCGGGGCATACGCCGGGACATTTCTGCTTTGAAGTCTGTGGCACCGGCGCCATGCTTCTGGGAGATCACGTGCTGTTTGACATTACGCCGAATATCACGGACTGGTGGGATGTGCCAGACTCCCTTGGAGATTATTTAAGGAGTCTGGACAAGATAGCCGCTTATCCGGTTACCCTGCCGCTTCCGGGACACCGGGAGGCGGGGGACATGAAGCTTCGGATCAGCCAGCTGAAGGAACACCATAAGAAGCGTCTGGCAGACTGCCTTAGAATTGTCCGTGAATTGCAGCATGACCCGGTGAAGAAGCCATGTCTTTATGACATTACGGGCTGCATGAAATGGAAGATCCATTGCAATGGCTGGGATGATTTCCCACCGGCCCAGCGCTGGTTTGCTCTAGGGGAGTGCTTTGCGCATCTGGACCATCTGAAACAGGAAGGACTGGTCCGGGAAGTTCACGGGGAAACCGGCGTGCATTATGAACCTGTGGAGAAATAAAAAGATACGGTAAAAAACTTTTAAAAGCCTCTTTTTTTTGCTACACTGTTACCAGTAGCAGAGAAAAGAGGTTTTTATGTTATATCAGATTACAGACGGTACCGTTTCGGCGGGCGGACATGTGATTTTGTCCCATGTGGATTTTGAGATAAAAGGAAATGAAAAGATTGCCCTGGTGGGGCGTAATGGCGCTGGAAAGACTACGCTGCTTCGCCTGATCGCGGGGGAGCTTTCCCTGGACCGGGATGATAAGCGGCAGGGGCTCGGCGTGACGCGCTCCCGCCAGCTGACTGTGGGGATGCTGCGGCAGCAGGCTTTTTCGGACCGGGAACAGACGGTGGAGGAAATCCTGCTGGCGGCGTGCCCGTTTCGGGATACCTTTGCAAGGGAACGGTTTGAATATGAGCAGGAATATGACCGAATCTTTACCGGATTCGGATTTTCCAGAGCAGATAAGCATAAAAAGATCGGAGATTTCTCCGGCGGCGAGCAGACAAAGATCGCGCTGATCCGCCTGCTTCTGGAAAAGCCGGATATTCTGCTGTTGGACGAACCGACCAATCACCTGGACATTGCCACGATCCAGTGGCTGGAGCAGTATCTAAAGCGCTATGAGCACGCGGTGGTGCTGGTGTCCCATGACCGCTTCTTCCTGGATCAGGTGGCAGAGGCTGTGGTGGAGGTTTCTGATGGGAAGCTGACCCGGTACGCGGGTAATTACAGTGAATACCGGGCGGAAAAACGAAAACGCATTGAACGGCAGCGAAAAGCCTGGGAACGGCAGAAAGAGGAAGAAGACCGGTTAAACGCCGTGATTGAGCGGTTCCGGCACAAGCCCACCAAGGCTTCCTTTGCCCGGGCGAAGAAAAAGCAGCTGGAGCGCATGGAACGGGTGGAAAAACCGGTGGAGGATGATGTCCATCTGTTTACCGGAGATATCGAACCGCTCATTCCGGGCAGCAAGTGGGTGTTTGAGGCAGCGCATTTGAAGATCGGCTATGACCGGGCACTTTTAGAGATTACCCTGCGGATCCGCCGGGGACAGAAGATCGGCATTCTTGGAGCGAATGGAGCCGGGAAAAGCACCTTTTTAAAGACGGTGGCAGGACTTCTGCAGCCGTTTCAGGAGAAGGACCAGTCGGTGGAACGGCGGTGCGTGCTGGGAAACAACATCACCATCGGGTATTTTGACCAGCACTCCGCGGAAATTCAGTCGGAGAAATCAGTGGCGGAGCATTTTCATGACCTGTTTCCATCCATGACGGAGAAAGAGGTGCGCAACATTCTGGGCATGTATCTGTTTCCCGGAAAGCTGGCATCCCGGCGGGTGAGTGATTTATCCGGCGGCGAGAAGGCGCGGCTGGTGCTGGCGGAGCTGTTGCAGAGCCGGCCAAACTTTCTGGTGCTGGACGAGCCCACCAACCATATGGATGTGCAGGCGAAGGAGACACTGGAGTCGGCATTTCAGGCTTATAAGGGAACCATTTTGTTTGTGTCCCACGACCGGTATTTTATCCGTCAGGTGGCCCAGAGTGTGCTGATCCTTGAGGGGAACGGTCCGATGTACTATCCGTTCGGGTACGAGCATTATCTGGAGAAGAAACAGAAAGCGGAGGAGTATGGAGAAGAGCTTTCTGCTCAGGTAAAGGCGGAGGATGCTGCTTTGCTGGAAGGCATGCGTGCCGTGCCGAAGGCGGAGCGTCACCGGCTTCGCGAATTTTCCACGGAGGAAGCCTACGCGGACTGGAAGCTGCGGCTGGTATACGAAAAGCTGGAGCCGGAGGAGCTGGAGTATGGACGGCTGGAGGCAGAGTACCAGGGACTTTTGGATGATTGGAAGATGTCGGAAGCGTACTGGATGCCGGATGGTGCGGCGCGGACAAACGCGGATACCGGGGCAGATGTGGAGCCTGCGGAAATGCCGGTCGTGGAGGCAGCAGGACTGACGGAGGACATGATACCGGGACTGCCAGAGAATGTGGCAGCCGCGAAGGCACAGCGGGATGAGGCCTGGGAACGGTGGCATGAGCAGTGTATGGCGTGGTTTGAGGTATATGAAGAAGTACACGGAGGACCTGTGCCGAATGCATAAACGGATAGCAGAAAGATAGAACATACGTAACTGTTCAGTAGGTCTGCGCATTTACTGCGCTGACCATACGAAAACATGGGCTAGAAAGCAAAAATCCCATTGCCGAAGGCAATTTTCAATGGATTTTTGCTCGTGACTGTGAAGGTACTGAACAGTTACGAACATACTGAAAATTTCAGGAGGATGAACATGGATACAGAGAAGATACGCGGACGCCTGACCGGCTGTCAGAAGCTTTTGATCGGCCTGGGAGAAGAGTGGAAATGGAAACGCGGGGACGCGGCTCAGGAGGCGCGGCTCAGGGAAGCTTATGAGAAGCTGTATGACCTGGTGAAGGATAAGGATTACTTCATCATTACCATGGCCACGGACGCGCTGATTTTTGATACAAAGCTTGGCAGTGAAAACGAGACAGCCGTGACAGAAGAAATTCACATGGAGGAGGTGTCCTGTCCGGCTGCGGACGAGCAGACCCAGGCAATGATGGACCGCCTGTTTCCGGTGAAGGAAAAACCGAAGGACAAGCGGGTGCAGCGTATTGTGGCACCCTGCGGCAATGAGACCTGGAAGCAGTGTTCCGCCGGATGCACGAAGGATATCTGGGAACCGGATGAGATTCCGTCCGGCATCTGCCCGCACTGCGGCGCGCTGTTAACCGGCAATACCATCGAGGCCCATCCGTACATAGAGGAAGGATATCTGCCCCAGTGGTCCCGCTACACCCAGTGGCTGACCGGAACCTTCAACAAGGACCTGGTGATTCTGGAACTTGGCGTGGGCTTTGCGAATCCGGGCGTGATCCGCTTCCCCTTTGAGAAGACTGCATTTTTTAATCAGGGCTCCTTTTTCCTGCGGGTGAACCAGACCTTCCCGCAGACAACGGAAGAACTAAAAAACCGGGCGCAGGGCGTGCATCAAAATTCGGTAGACTGGATCATAAAAAGTGATTATAATGTAGAATAAATTCGAACTGATAACCAGCAACTACATGGAGGAGACCGATGATAGCAATTATTGATTACGATGCCGGAAATATACGAAGTGTGGAAAAAGCGCTGATCGCCCTGGGCGAGCAGCTGGTTGTAACAAGAGATAAAGAAACCATTCTTGCGGCAGACAAGCTGATTCTGCCGGGCGTGGGTGCCTTTGGCGACGCCATGGAGCGCCTGCATCAGTATGGACTGGTGGATGTGATCCGCAGTGCGGTAAAGAAGGGGACGCCGCTTCTTGGCATCTGCCTGGGCCTGCAGCTTTTATTTGAACGCAGTGATGAGAGCGATGGTGTGGAAGGCCTTGGCATCTTAAAGGGCGAGATCTTAAAGATTCCGGACTGCCCGGGCCTGAAGATTCCGCACATGGGCTGGAATTCCCTGGAAATCAAACCGGGAACCAGGCTGTTTGCCGGAGTTCCGGACGGATCCTATGTGTATTTTGTACATTCCTATTACTTAAAAGCAGCGGATCCGGAGATCGTGGCGGCTACTACGGAATACAGCACCCACATCCACGCGGCGGTGGAGCAGGGCAATGTGTTTGCCTGCCAATTCCATCCGGAAAAGAGCAGTGAGGTGGGACTTCAGATCCTGAAAAATTTCATCAGCCTGTAACAGACAGGACAGTTTGCGGGAGGTACAGCATATGTTTACAAAAAGAATCATTCCCTGCCTGGATGTTCACAACGGGCGGGTGGTAAAAGGTGTGAATTTCGTGAATCTGCGGGATGCCGGAGATCCAGTGGAGATTGCGGCAGCCTACGACAAAGCCGGTGCCGATGAGCTGGTATTTCTGGATATCACGGCGTCTTCCGACGCAAGAGAGACCGTGGTGGACATGGTGCGCCGGGTGGCAGAGACCGTGTTTATCCCGTTTACGGTGGGCGGTGGCATCCGCACCGTGGAAGATTTCCGCAGGCTTTTGAGAGAGGGCGCGGATAAGATTTCCATCAATTCTTCTGCCATTAATACACCGGAACTGATCAGCGACGCGGCAGATAAGTTCGGCCGCCAGTGCGTGGTGGTGGCCATAGATGCCAGACGCCGGGAAGATGGCTCCGGCTGGAATGTATACAAGAATGGCGGTCGCATTGACACTGGGCTGGACGCCGTGGAGTGGGCCATGAAGGCAGATTCCCTGGGTGCCGGAGAAATCCTGCTTACCAGCATGGACTGTGACGGAACCAAGGCTGGTTATGACAATGAGCTGACTTCCCTGATTGCAGAGAATGTGTCGGTTCCGGTCATTGCCTCCGGCGGCGCGGGAACGAAGGAGCATTTCTACGATGCGCTGACCAAGGGAAAGGCAGACGCGGCACTGGCAGCATCCCTGTTCCATTATAAGGAGCTGGAAATCCGTGACCTGAAGCAGTACCTGCGGGAGCGGGGCATTTCCGTGCGGCTGTGATGAAAGGAGCTGCGTGCAAGGTCTCAGCGCTTCTGGCAGGGTACCGTGCATGGAAAAGCAGCACCAGAAATGAAAGGAGAAGCTATGGGAGCCATTGCAAATGACTGGCTGGGCCCGTTAAGCGGGGAGTTTAAGAAGCCATATTATAAGAAACTGTACGAGACAGTAAAACACGAATACGAGACACGGCAGGTGTTTCCGGATCCGAATGATATTTTCAATGCGTTTGAATTTACGCCATTATCAGAGGTAAAAGTGGTAATTCTGGGACAGGACCCTTACCACAACGTAGGTCAGGCCCACGGTCTGTGCTTCTCCGTGAAGCCGGATGTGGAGATCCCGCCGTCCCTGGTGAACATCTACCAGGAGCTGCACGACGATCTGGGCTGTTACATACCGAACAACGGATATCTGGTCAAATGGGCGAAGCAGGGCGTCATGATGCTTAACACGGTGCTGACCGTGCGTGCCCATGCAGCCAATTCCCATCACGGCATTGGCTGGGAGGAGTTTACCGACGCGGCCATTAAGATTTTAAATGAGCAGGACCGCCCGATGGTATTCATCCTCTGGGGAAGACCGGCCCAGATGAAAAAGTCCATGTTAAACAATCCGAAACACCTGATCCTGGAGGCACCGCATCCGAGCCCCCTTTCCGCGTACCGGGGCTTTTTCGGCAGCAGGCCCTTCAGCAAGACCAATGCCTTTTTAGAGGCGAACGGGCTGACGCCGATTGACTGGCAGATTGAAAATGTGGTAAAATAATCTTTTGAATTGTTATAAAAATGACAAGAAAGAAATGAGGCAGAATTATGGATTTTATTGAATTCTTAAAGGTTCTGGTGCTGGGTATTGTGGAGGGCTTTACCGAATGGCTTCCCATCAGCAGTACCGGCCATATGATCCTGGTGGATGAGATCATCCATTTAAACGTGACAGACGCGTTCATGTCCATGTTCCGGGTTGTAATTCAGCTGGGCGCGATTCTGGCAGTGGTTGTTTTGTACTTCCGGCGTCTGAATCCCTTTGATCCGGGAAAGACAAGGGCCCAGAAGGTTGGAACGGTAAAGCTCTGGATGAAGATTGTGGTGGCCTGCATTCCGGCAGCTGTTCTCGGACTTTTGTTAGATGACTGGATGGACGCCCATCTCTACAATGGCTATGTGGTAGCGGCTACCCTGATCATTTACGGCGTGCTGTTCATTGTGCTGGAGAACCATAACCAGTACACGGATTTTCCAATCCAGCGCACCGGACAGATTTCTTATCGGACCGCATTTTTCATCGGCCTGTTCCAGGTGCTTTCCCTGGTGCCGGGTACTTCCCGTTCCGGTTCCACCATTTTAGGCGCCATGATCCTGGGCTGCTCCCGCAGCGCGGCAGCGGAGTTTTCCTTTTTCCTTGGTATTCCGGTTATGTTTGGCGCCAGCCTGTTAAAGCTTGTGAAGTTCGGTTTCCATTTCACCGGACTGGAGCTGTTTTACCTGATTGCCGGTATGGTGATCGCTTTTGTAGTATCGGTGTACTCCATCAAATTCCTGATGGGCTATATCCGAAAGAATAACTTTAAGGTATTTGGTTATTACCGGATCGTGCTGGGCGTCATCGTGCTGTTCTATTTCGGAGTAACTGCCTTCCTTGGATAATGGAGGAATCGATGAATCGATTTGGACTACAGAGACCCCTTTCAAAAAAGAAATGTTTTCTGATTTTGTCTTTGCTGCCGGTGTATTTTATTGTGACCGGGCTGTTCATGCAGCCGCTTGATGAGATCCTGCAGGGAATCGTGCAGATCATACGGGAGCCGGACTTTCTGATCACGGACTATTTCGTGATTGGAGGTGTGGGCGCGGCCTTTGTAAATGCCGGTGTACTGACACTGATCTGTATCGGCATCATGTACGCTCTGGATATGAATTTTGACGGTCATACCGTCACATCCACCTGTCTGATGTTTGGATTTTCCCTGTTCGGAAAGAACCTGCTAAACATCTGGATGATCCTGGTGGGCGTATTCCTGTACGCAAAGTACCATAAGACGACTGTGAAGCGTTATCTGTATGTGGGATTTTACGGGACGAGCCTTTCGCCCATCGTGAGCCAGGTTATGCACATTGTGGACCTGCCGCTTCCGCTGCGGCTTCTTCTGTGCGCGGCTACGGGCATTATCATCGGATTCGTGCTGCCACCGTTAAGTACCCATGTGCATTATTCTCATAAGGGGTATTCCCTTTACAACGTGGGATTTGCGGGAGGCATTATTGCGACGGTGATCGTCTCTATCCTGAAATCCTTTGGCGTAACCATTGAATCCCGCCTGATCTGGTTTAGCGGGCAGAATCAGACCTTTATCATTCTGCTGTCCATCCTGTTTGGTGCCATGATCCTGTATGGTATCATTACCGATCCCATGGCGTTGGAGGATTACCGCAGTATCCTGCGGTCCTACGGCCTGGGTGGTACGGATTATTACAAGTCCGAGGGCGGCGCGGCCGTCATGATCAATATGGGTGTGAATGGCCTGGTTACCATGCTGTTTGTGGTGATGGTGGGCGGTGATTTAAATGGTCCGACCATCGGCGGAATCTTTACCGTGGTGGGCTTCAGTGCTACCGGTAAGCATCTGCGCAATATTCTTCCGGTCATGGCCGGAGTGCTGATTGCCAGCGAGGCAAAAAGCTGGAACATCACCGACCCATCGGCGATCCTTGCTCTGCTTCTTTCTACCACTCTGGCACCGATTGCCGGTGAGTTTGGAATCATCGCCGGTGTGATCGCGGGATTTTTGCATTCTTCCGTAGCGCTGAATGTAGGAATCGTGTACGGAGGCATGAATCTCTACAACAACGGGTTCGCAGGCGGCCTTGTGGCTATGTTCCTGGTTCCGGTGATCCAGTCCATCCGCGACAGACGCGCAAGAGCACGGGGCGGATTGTCGCTGTAGCAATATAAAAATTAGGGGACGGAACGAATAAGGTCCGGAAATGAAAGAGACCGACTTCCTTTATTTTCACATATCGTTGTTTGCTTGCTCTCACAACACGCGTTCGCCTGCATCGGATTAAAATCCGCTGCATTCGGACACGTGTGATCGAGATGCAAACAACCAGATATGTGGAAAATACCGGAAGTCGGTCTCATTCATTTCCTGCTGTATTGGCTCTGCAAAAAAATCGAAATCAGAAGGTCAGGCGCATCTGATACCAGGTTACGTTGCCGTGGACGGATGCGGAGACGCCTTCATTTACGAATCCGAACTTTGCGTAGTAATGGATAAGTTTATCCTTGCAGGTCAGCACCAGTCCCTTGCGGCCCTGGGCTTTTGCATCGGAGATGGCGCGTTTGATGAGGTCTCCGGCATAGCCGTGCTTGCGGTATTCCGGGATGGTGTTGACGCCAAAAATCATCTGCCAGGCACCGTTTTCGTTGTGGAGTTCGGCACGCTCGTACATTTCATCAGTCAGGTCAGCTTCGTCAGTGACCATGCCGTCCACAAAGGCAATGAGCTTATTTTCATTGAACATGAGCCAGAAGTGGCTGGCGTAGTGGGAGAGGCGGTGCTCAAAGTCGGCGCGGGTAGCGGCCTCCGCGGGCGGGAAACACTCTGTCTCGACGGCAGTGACAGCATCCAGATCTTCTATGGTTGCGGTTCTGATTAACATAGGGAAAGTCCTCCTGAGTATTTATTGGATGAGAATGATTGTAACATAGGAAGCCGCGAAAGACAAAATAAACAAAAAAATAACAATGCAAATGGTCTGTCCAATTATGATCTGCAAAGAAAATAAATGTGCATAATGCAGTGAAAAAGCTTTCTACTTTACTGTGACAAGTATGCTTACGAATCCGATGGAATCGTGATTTTCAATAAAGTAAAACCGCACACGGATTTCCGCGGACCGCATGAGAGCGGCCTTGCGAAAATGATTGCCATCGGCATTGCAAAGCACAAAGGCGCCAGCATGTTCCACAGCTTTGGTTTCCATCGTTTTGCTGAGCTGATTCCTCAGGTGGCAGAACAGTTTCTGGAGAAGTGTCCATTTGCGGTCAGTGTTGGTGTGGTACAGAATGCCTACGATGACATCTGCAATCTGGAAGTATGTGGCAAAGATAATTTTATGGAGACGGATGCCCGCCTGTTGGAGACTGCAAAAGAACGTATGGCAAAATTTAAGTTCAATGATATTGATGTTCTGGCGATGGATGAAATCGGAAAGAATATCAGCGGAAACGGCCACGATCCGAATGTAACCGGACGCAATATCACCCGCACTTTTGGAGATACGCTGAACTTAAAGAAGATGTTTATCCGTGGCATTACCCCGGAGGCACATCATAACGGCTGCGGCATTGGCTGTGCGGATGTTACGACCCACCGCTGCCTGAATGACATTGACTGGGAAGTAACCTGGACCAACGTACTGACTACCGGAATCATGGACGCCTGCCCGATTCCGCTGTATGTCAATACCGATAAGGAAGCAGTGCTGATGTGCATCCGCTGCTGTCACAACCTGGACTACAAGAAGACAAGAGTGGTTCATATTAAGAACACCCTCTGCCTGGATGAGATTCAGGTATCCGAGGCTCTTTACGAGTCCATCAAGGATATGGATGGAATCAGCTACGTAAGCGGCCCGACCCCGATGTACTTTGATGAAAATGGAATGATGGATTAATATCCGGAATAAACAAAAATCCCTGCGGCACATAGATTGTTATGTGCTGCAGGGATTTTTTGGGAAAAAAAAGAATGCGTCTGATAGGAATCGAACCTACGCACGCGGCTCCGGAGGCCACTGCTCTATCCACTGAGCTACAGACGCATCTCTATCATGATACTATACTTTTTTCATATTTGCAAGGGGATTTGTTGATTTTTTGGGTCTATTTTGATATGATGATACTATCTTTTGGAGGATATGATTTTATGAAACATGACTGGAAATTTTTACAGGAAAAAGATAGTGATACACAGAAAAAAATGCTGCTTCCGGTTTTGGTGATTCCGCTGGTGGTCATTGTACTGATGATCGTCATTGTACTTGCGGATTATGGGAAGAAGCGGGCAGCGGAGCCGGCGGCGGTAACGGAAACAGTGGAAACGGAAACGGAGACGATGCCGGCCGAAACCGATGATGCGTCTGCGGAGGAAGAAACAGACACAGAATCGGAAACGGAGGCGGAAACTGCGGAGGAAGAAAGCGAAGACCCATACGCAACGGACACCTTTACCCACGACAGTGTTCCGGAGATCCTGAGCCTGATGAAAAAGTATTTTGCAGCCCGGGCCAGCGCGGACGCAGATACCATGAATGAGATTTACGGTATCTCCGGTCTTTCCTTTACGGAGCTGGAACACGAGAAGACCCGTCTGCGCAGCAATTCCAAGTATGTGCAGGATTTTGAGAATGTAACAACCTATGTGCGTGACGGTGTGACCTCAGACAGCTGGCTGGTTTACGCACTGGCGGATATCAAATTCCATTCTGTGAAAACCGTTGCGCCCATGATCATGTGGTGCTATGTGGAGAAGGACAGTGATGGAAACTATCACATCATCAATGACGCGGATCTTTCTGAGGAGGTTCTTCAGTTTGTGGACCGGTCGAATCACTCGGAAGAGGTGCGGAAACTGGCATCCAGCGTGAATGTAAAGCTGAAAGAAGCACTCAGCTCCGATGAGGATTTAAACAGCGTTTACGGCGTGCTCCGTGACGGTTCTCCGGTTTATGACAATGGAGAAGAACCGGCGGTTGTAATCGGGGACGAGGAGTCCTCTGAGAGCAGTGAGACCGGTACCGGGAATACGGAAAGCGCAGCAGACGGCTCCGCAGAAAATGGCAGTACGGCTGCTGAGGCAGGAACCGAAACAGGAGCAGAAACACAGGCGGCATCTGGAGAAACGCAGAGCGCAGAAACAACCGCTGCGGCAAACTAGTATGATCTGGCTGACCGTGCAGATACAGGAAAACAAAAATACAGGATTCACAGATAGAAAAGAAAGAAGATAATACCATGGAAACCATGAATGTAAAAGACTTTTATTTTGACCTTCCGCAGGAGCTGATCGCGCAGGATCCGCTGGAGGACCGTTCCTCTTCCAGACTGTTAGTTCTGGACAAGAATACCGGGGAGATGGAGCACCGCCACTTCCGTGACATCACGGAGTATTTAAGACCGGGCGACTGTCTGGTTATCAACAATACCAAGGTCATTCCGGCCCGTCTGTTTGGCGTAAAGGAAGATACTCAGGCGAAGATTGAGGTGCTTTTATTAAAGCGCCGCGAAAATGATATCTGGGAGACTCTGGTAAAACCGGGTAAGAAGTGCAAACCTGGTACCGTGATCGTATTTGGTGAGGGCCTGTTAAAGGGTACCGTCATCGATGTGGTAGATGAGGGCAACCGCCTGATCCAGTTCTCCTACGAGGGCATTTTTGAGGAAATTCTGGACCAGCTTGGCCAGATGCCGCTTCCGCCGTATATTACCCACCAGTTAAAGGACAAGAACCGTTATCAGACCGTGTACGCGGAGCACGACGGTTCCGCGGCAGCTCCGACAGCAGGACTGCATTTCACGAAGGAGCTTCTGGCTCAGATTGAGGCCATGGGGGTAAAGATTGCCCATGTGACTCTGCATGTAGGACTTGGCACATTCCGCCCGGTGAAGGTGGAGAACGTGCTGGAGCACCATATGCATTCGGAGTTCTATATAGTAGAAGAATCGGAAGCAAAGAAGATCAATGACACCAAGGCAGCAGGCGGCCGCGTGATCTGCGTGGGCACCACCAGCTGCAGAACCATTGAATCTGCCACCGGTGAGGATGGAATCTTAAAGGCCGGCAGCGGCTGGACCGATATCTTTATCTATCCGGGTTACAAATTCAAGATTCTGGACTGCCTGATCACAAACTTCCATCTGCCGGAGTCCACTCTGGTGATGCTGGTTTCCGCGCTGGCAGGCCGCGAGCATGTACTGCATGCGTATGACGAAGCAATTAAGGAACGTTACCGTTTCTTTAGTTTTGGCGATGCCATGTTTATTCACGACTAAGGAACACAAGTAAGAGACAGGCTATCTCTCTGGTGGAGGGATAGCCGTTTTCGGCTTACGGGATGGATAAAAAACGTGGCCGGAATGGAAAAGTGACTGAGCCGGAATGACCGGTGAGAAAGGAAACATCATGGAAGAGATCCGTTTGAATAAATATTTAAGCGAGCAGGGCGTCTGCTCCCGCCGCGAGGCAGACCGCCTCATTGAGGCTGGAAAAGTCACCATTGACGGCCGTAAGGCAGAGATGGGCGAGAAGGTAACCGGTCAGGAAATCATTGTCTGCGATGGAAAACCGGTGGGAAAGGCAGCAGGCGGCAAAAAGGTAAAGCCGGTGCTGCTGGTGGTGAATAAACCGCGGGGAATCGTCTGCACCACTTCCGATAAGGACCGTGCTCCCAACGTAGTAGACCTGATCAAATATCCGGCAAGAGTGTATCCGGTGGGACGCCTGGACAAAGACTCGGAGGGCCTTCTGCTCATGACCAACCAGGGCGAGCTGGCCAATGAGATCATGCACGCAGGCAATTTTCACGAGAAGGAGTACCTGGTTACCGTAGATCAGCCGTTTAATGCGGCATTCTTAAAGAAAATGCGCGAGGGCGTAGAGCTGAAAGAGCTTGGCGTGACCACAAGACCCTGTAAGGTGGAGGCAGCCGGAGCGAAGACCTTCCGCATCATTCTGACCCAGGGCTTAAACCGTCAGATCCGCCGGATGTGCGCGGAGCTGGGCTATCGTGTGGTAACCTTAAAACGTGTCCGTATCATGAATATCCATCTGGGTAAATTAAATACCGGAGACTTCCGCCGGGCAACTCCGAAGGAACTGGAGGAACTGGAGTGGCAGTTAGAGCAGGTCCGCATGGAGCGTGAGGAGGCAGATCTGCCGGACGGAGAAGAGGCATAGGCGAACGGTCGGACCGAACTGTATGGCAGGATGTCAAAGCATGCAAGAAACCGGGGAGAATGCCCGGAAAATCAGGATGACAAAAGGACAGAACAGAATCGGAAAGAACAGAGAAAAACAGGCAGGTGATGAATATGGACCAGAAACAGAATGAAGACAAAATCTTGCGCATGAAGGAGCTGCACCGGGAACTTCTGGCGGCATCCAGAGCTTACTATCAGGAAAGCCGCGAGATCATGAGCAACTTTGAATATGACCGGCTGTATGATGAGCTGCTGGAGCTGGAAAAAGAAACCGGTACCGTGCTGGCCGGAAGCCCGACCCAGAAGGTGGGCTATGAGGTGTTGAGCGAACTCCCAAAGGAGGCCCACGAGGCACCGATGCTTTCCCTGGATAAAACAAAGGAGGTGCCGGTGCTTCAGGAGTGGCTGGGAAGCCAGAAGGGCCTTCTGTCCTGGAAGTTAGACGGCCTGACCATTGTCCTGACTTACGAGGGCGGGGAACTGGTGAAGGCAGTCACCCGCGGCAACGGTGAGATTGGTGAGGTCATCACCAACAACGCGAAGGTGTTTTCCAATGTGCCGCTTCGCATCCCGTACCAGGGTCAGCTGATCCTGCGGGGCGAGGCCATCATCAAATATTCCGATTTTGCCCGCATCAACGAGGAAATCGAGGATGTGGATGCGAAATATAAAAACCCGAGAAACTTATGCAGCGGATCGGTGCGCCAGTTAAATAACGAGATTACAGCAAAGCGCAATGTGAATTTTGAGGCATTCATGCTGGTGCGGGCTGTGGGACCGGAAATTGCGGCTGCAGCAGGAGATGCAGTGGCAGAGGCTGGATTGCCGGATGACGGAACCGACCATGGCCGTTTCCACAATTCCAGAAAAGAGCAGTTTGAATGGTTAAAGACTCAGGGCTTTGATGTGGTGGAGTACAAAGAAGTTACCGCAGCGACTCTGCCGGACGCTGTGGCGGAATTTGCGGAAGCCATTCAGAGCTATGATATCCCATCGGACGGCCTGGTACTTCTGATGGATGATATTGCCTACGGCGATGCCCTGGGACGCACCGCCAAGTTCCCGCGAAATTCCATCGCTTTCAAATGGGCCGATGAGATCCGGGAGACGACACTCCGGGAGATTGAGTGGAGCGCATCCAGAACCGGTCTCATCAATCCGGTGGCGATCTTTGATCCGGTGGAGCTGGAGGGCACCACGGTGAGCCGTGCCAGTGTCCACAACATCAGCATCATGGAAGCCCTGGAGCTGGGCGTGGGGGATACCATCACAGTCTATAAGGCCAACATGATCATCCCGCAGATTGCGGAGAACTTAACACGCAGCGGAAACATCGTAATCCCGAAGATCTGTCCGGTCTGCGGCGGCGAGACCCAGATCCGCCAGATGAACGATGTAAAATCCTTATACTGCACCAACCCGGACTGCCAGGCGAAGAAGATCAAAAGTTTCTCCCTGCTGGTCAGCCGGGATGCGTTAAATATCGACGGGCTTTCGGAAGCGACGCTGGAGAAATTCATTGCGGCGGGCTTTATTCACAGCTACGCGGATATGTTCCATCTGGACCGTCACAAAGAAGCCATCGTTTCCATGGAAGGCTTTGGAGAGAAGTCGTATGAGAATCTGATGGCGGCGGTGAAGAAGGCCTCCCACACCAATCTGGTGCGTGTGGTATACGGCATCGGCGTGGCAGGTATCGGCCTGGCAAACGCCAAGATGCTGTGCCGTGCTTTCGGCTATGATTTTGAAAGGATGCGCCATGCCACAGCGGAAGAACTGACGGCAGTGGATGGCATCGGTGCCGTGCTGGCCGATGCCTGGATTGATTACTTTGCTTCAGAGAAGAACCGCGAGGCGGTGGATGGGCTTCTGGCAGAGCTTACCATTGAGAACGAGGCAGAGAACACCGAAGCAGCCATCTTTGCCGGAATGACCTTTGTCATCACCGGTTCGGTGGAGCATTTTGCCAACCGCAAGGAATTACAGGCGGCCATTGAGGCCCGGGGCGGTAAGGCCACCGGTTCGGTTACCGCAAAGACCACATATCTGATTAACAATGACGTGACATCCAATTCGTCAAAAAATAAAAAAGCAAAAGAACTGGGAATTCCGATCATTTCCGAGCAGGATTTCCTGAGTATGATGGGGGAAGAAAACAATGCCGATTAAAGTACAAAACGATCTGCCGGCCAGAGCCATTCTGGAGTCAGAAAATATCTTTGTGATGGACGAGAACCGTGCGATGAGCCAGGATATCCGTCCGCTGCAGATTCTGATCTTAAACCTGATGCCGATCAAGGAAGATACGGAAACCCAGCTTCTGCGGGCGCTTTCCAACACGCCGCTGCAGGTAGACTGCACCTTCCTGATGCTGTCTACGCACGTATCCAAGAACACATCGGCCAGCCACTTAAACAAGTTTTATGTGACCTTCGATGAGATCCGCCGCCAGAAATTCGATGGCATGATCATCACCGGCGCGCCGGTGGAAAACATGGAATTTGAGGAGGTCAACTACTGGGATGAGCTGACAAAGATCATGGAGTGGAGCAAGACCCATGTGCATTCCACTCTTCATATCTGCTGGGGGGCGCAGGCGGGTCTGTACTACCACTACGGTATTCCGAAATATAAAAGGGAGAAGAAACTGGCAGGAATCTACCGTCACAAGATCTTAAACCGCAAGATCCCGCTGGTCCGCAGCATGGATGACTATGTCATGGCACCGCATTCCCGTTACACGGAAGTTCGCAGAGAGGATATTGAGAAGCATCCGGAGCTGACGATTGTGGCAGAGTCACCGGAGGCAGGTATTTTCCTGGTGCTCAACGATACAGGAAGCCAGATTTTTGTGCAGGGACATCCGGAATACGACCGCATGACATTAAATAACGAGTATCACCGCGATCTAAAGAAGGGGCTGCATCCGGAGCTTCCGTGCAACTACTATGAGGACAATGACCCGTTCAATATTCCGGTCCTGTCCTGGAGAAATACCTCCAATACCCTGTACGCCAACTGGCTGAATTTCTATGTATACCAGACCACGGATTATATTCTGAAGGCAGACGAGGAGTAGGTAGAAACGACATGAATCAAATGATAGAAAACAATTTTCCGCATGTCATTCTGGCATCGGGCTCGCCGCGCCGCCTGGATCTTCTGCGCCAGGTGGGCATTGAGCCGGAGGTGGAACCGAGCCATGTGGAGGAAGTCATCACCAGCACTGTGCCGGATCAGGTTGTGATGGAACTTTCCAGACAGAAAGCCGAAGACGTTGCCGTCCGGCACGCCGGAGAAGATGTGGTGGTAATCGGTGCGGACACTGTGGTGGCGTTTGACGGAAAGATTCTGGGAAAGCCGAAAGATGAAGCAGACGCAATCCGCATGATCTCTTCGTTTCAGGGGAAAACACATCAGGTATACACAGGCGTGACACTGGTATTTTGTGGAAAAGCAGGAGAAAAAACGGGAGAGCGGTGGAAAACCATCACGTTTGCCGAAGAAACCGATGTGCATGTCTGCCTGATGACAGAGGAACAGATTCAGGCTTATGTAAAGACTGGGGAACCGATGGACAAAGCCGGAGCCTATGGAATCCAGGGATATTTTGCAGCATGGGTTAGCGGAATCTCCGGAGACTACAACAATGTAGTCGGTCTCCCGGTGGGCCGGGTGTACCGGACCATTGTGAGTGCTCTGGAGGGAAATGTGGATTCACAATGCTGATGACAGTTTTGTGCCGCAGAAATTGAAACAGAAAACAGAAAGCAATATCAGGAGAATTTATGATTAAGAAAAAAGACTTTCTGAAAGAATATAACATCGAAAAAGAAACCCTGAAAAAGACAGGGATGAAATGGGAAGAACTGAATTCCATTTACGACAGCTACTGTCGGATAGAACCGCAGTTAAAAAAGATTGGCAAGGATTTTGTCAATGATTATCTGTACGATATCGAGAAAGCGGGGATCCATTCTTACCGTTACCGTACCAAGAAGGCAGGTCATCTGCTGGAGAAGATCATTCGCAAAAAGAGTGAGCAGCCGGACCAGTACAAGTACATCAACCGGAAGAATTATTATAAATACATGACGGATTTGATCGGAATCCGTGTATTCTTCCTGTATCGCGAAGACTGGATCCACTTCCACAATTACATTACCTCCGTGTTTGAGAATGACCCGGAAAACTATATTGAGGACCGTCTTCTGGATTTCGACGATGACCCGGATCACTACTACATCGCGGAGCGCCCAAAGGTATACCGCCGGACCGGCGACACCCGCATTTACGATAAGAAGCTGATCGACATCAAGTCCGATGGCATTTACCGTTCCCTGCACTATATCATCAAGTACAAGGGCTATTACGTGGAGATCCAGGGAAGAACCCTGTTTGAGGAGGGCTGGAGCGAGATTGACCACGATATCGTGTATCCGTATTATCAGGATGATGAGATGCTTTCCGACTTTTCCACGCTCTTAAACCGTCTGGCGGGTATGGCCGACGAGATGAGCTCCTATTTCCGCCGCATCAAGCAGCAGAGGCAGGAGCAGCTGGAGAAGGAGCATGCGGAGAAGGAAGCGCAGAAGAAGCTGGAGAAAGAGGAACAGAAGAAGTTAGAAAAAGAACAGTAGAAACTGGAAAAACAGGAACAGAAGAAACAGGAAAAGGTACTGGAGAAAGAAGCATAGAAGTAAGAATAATAGAATATAAATGTAAAACAGGACTGTCAGTCTGCAGAAATATTTGCGAATGTGACAGTCCTTGTTTATAAATGCCTCAATCACTTTTTCTATGGGATTTGGGATTCCGAACCATCTCAGCCCGGCTTAGGTCGAACAGTTTGAGGAAGAAGTAATCATCATCCGGATATCCGTATCCCTGACGCCTGAGCGTCTTGATCTTATTGTTGATGCCCTCGATCTTGCCGGAGGACATGCCGTAAGTTGCATGAAGAATATAAAAGAGTGGAATATGGAACAAAAACCAATGTTATTTGCAATCAGTGGTGTGAAAAATTCGGGAAAAACCACATTGATTACAAAATTGATCCCGATTTTGACAGAAAAGGGGTTAAAGGTAGCTACGATCAAGCATGATGGCCATGAGTTTGCACCGGATGTGCCGGGAACAGATACCTGGGCCCATCTTCAGGCCGGGGCTCTGGGAACAGCGATTTTTTCAGATACGAAGTTTATGGTAGTGAAACAGGAAGCCGGGGTGACGGAAACCCGGCTTCAGGAAATGTTCCCGGAGGCGGATCTGATTCTTCTGGAGGGATTTAAGTACAGTTCGTATCCTAAAATGGAAATCCTGCGGCAGGGAAATTCTGAAACCGGCATCTGTCCGAAGGAAAATCTGGTGGCGTGGGTGTCTGATTTTTTGCAGGATCCTGAGCTGGAGGCAGAACAGGGGATTCCGCTGCTGGATTTAAATGACCCGGAGCAGATAGCGGAGTATATCATAGCATTTTGGTATGCCAGAACGCAGATGTCCATGATCCTGTTGGCAGGAGGCCTGAGCAGCAGGATGGGAAGTGACAAGGCCGATTTGTGCTGGAATGGGAAGACATTTCTGGAACATCAGATCGAAAAGGGAAAAAGACTTGGAATCACAGATATTGTGGTTTCCGGATACCGGGGAATACGGTGTGATCTTCCGGTGGCTCCAGATCGATATGAACAAAAGGGGCCGTTGGGAGGAATGGAATCCTGTATGCGACAGGTTAAAAACCGGCGTTGTCTGGTACTTAGCGTGGATGTACCGCTGATTCCAGTGAAGGAGCTTGTGGGACTGGTTCTTGAAACCATGACCTATGACAGAAACGTTGTACTGCATCAGGAGAAACAGCAAAGCAGAGCTTTGATTTTGCAGCATGGAGAAAGACAAGAACCATTGATCGGGGTATATGATACCAATATGGCAGATGAAATGGAACGGGAGATTTTGCAGGGAAAAGGATCTGTGTTTGCGTTTCTGAGGACGGTGGGCTATGGTGTATATAAGAGCCATAGGGCAGATGCGTGTTTTTCCAATATCAATGATAAAGCACGATATCAGCAATTACAAGGAGAAAAACAGATTATGGAAAATGTGGAAATTGAGCAGGCACAGAAACTGATTCTGGAAAGAACAAAGATCCTGCAGGAGACAGAGCTTGTGGGAATTCTGGACGCAGGCGGACGGATCCTTGCACAGGATATGACAGCAGAGATTGATAATCCCCCATTTAATCGTTCCCCCATCGATGGATATGCCTGCAGATCAGAGGATGTGAAACAGGCATCCCGGGAACATCCGGTGTACCTGCAGGTGTTGGAAGAGATCGATGCCGGGCACTATTCTGAGGTGAAGGTTGGAAAAGGACAGGCAGTGCGGATTATGACCGGTGCCGCAATTCCGGAAGGCTGCGACTGCTGCATAATGCAGGAGCACACAGATTACGGTGATGAGAAAGCAGCTGTTTACGAAGGAGTTTCTGCCTGGACCAATTTCTGCTATCGTGGAGAAGATTTCAAAAAAGGCACTTTGATGATTAAGAAGGATACAAAGCTGGGCTATGTGGAAACCGGAATTTTAGCTTCTATGGGATGTGCGGAAGCAGTTGTTTACCGTCATCCAAAAGTGTCGGTGTTGACCACCGGGGATGAGGTGACATCACCGGGCCAGCCGCTGCAGCCGGGGAAGATCTACAACAGCAACCTTACGATGCTGGTAGTACGTCTGCGGGAACTGGGAATTCGCCCGGTACTTGCAAAAACGATTTCGGATGATCCGGAACTGATGGGAAAAGCCCTTAAGGATGCGGCGGCCCAGTCGGATTTGATAATTACCACAGGTGGCGTATCTGTTGGGAAAAAGGATATTCTGCACAAGGCGGTACAGGTCAGTGGTTCAGAACGAGTTTTTTGGAGAGTGATTGCAAAACCAGGTACTCCGGTGCTGTTCTCGGTATGTGAAGGGGTACCGGTGATCAGTTTGTCCGGCAATCCATTTGGTGCTGCAGCTAATTTTGAAATGCTGATTCGTCCGGCACTTGCGAAAATGACCAGGGATGAAAGTCTGAATCCGGTCGTAAGTCAGGCTGTGATGGCAGATCCATTTTTCAAAGAAAGTAAGAGACGGAGATTTATAAGAGGAATTCTGAAGGATGGACAGGTATATATGCCATCTGGTCTTCATTCTTCAGGAGTCCTGAGTTCCTTGCAGGGCTGTAACTGTATCGTGGATATTCCAGCAGGAAGCGGCGCTTTGAAGCTGGGGGATCCGGTTAAGGTTGTTCTGATATTTTAATAGATCTTGCCAAAATCGCAGAGTGTACGTACACCTGCTGTGCTTGCTATTCGACCTTATCTCAAGATGGCAAGTGCCATTTGATCAATTAAATTTACCAGTTGAGCTTCAGGTGAAGATAAGTTTGAGTGAATATAGAACAAACCAGTAGGGTCTGTTACAAAATTGTCCCCGATATACGGAATGCTCTGGGACAATTTTGCGACAGTCCCTTTTTTCATTTTTTTAGAATATGCGCGTACAACAGCAGCGCCCCATAGCAGAAGGACAGCAGCAGAATCTGACCGGAGGTCTTGAGAAAAAGCGGCGCAGCGCTGGTGGGATCGGGAAGGAATCCGCCGATAAAATAGTGAATGCCGATGGCAAGGAACAGCAGGATGGCCGGTTTGGCGATCATGTCCCAGGCATTCCAGATGAAGGCAATCCGCCGTTTTAAGGACCACAGGTGCGCCATGGCCAGGAACATTTCGCTGACCAGCATCCCACAGAGGTAGCCGTAGATCCCGAAAACGGGAATGGCAGCCACCACGAAGCAGAGCCGCAGCAGCATTGCGGCGACGCTTTGCAGGAACGTGGTGCGGGTACAGCCAAGGCCGTTTAAGATGCTGCCCATGGTGGCAGCTAGGTAGAGGAACGGACAGAGCCAGGCCAGGATCTGCATGCAGCGTCCGGCCTCTTCTTCTTTGAAAACGCTGATGCCCAGGGGCAGTCCGAACAGGACGAAAATCCCGATGCAGAGAATACCCATATAAAGGCTGTAGCGCAGCGCCATGGCAACGCTTCCTGAAATGCTTTCTGTGTGTCCTTCCGCCTGGTCCTTTGCCACGCTGGGAAGCAGCAGAACGGCAATGGAATTGGTGATGGCGGAGGGAAACAGGATGAAGGGCAGGGCCATGCCGGTGAGGATGCCGTAGACGGAAAAGGCCTCCGCGTCACTTAGGCCCGACATCTGCAGGCGGTTGGGAATCCAGACGGCCTCGGCACCTGCGAGGAGATTTAAAATCAGGCGGTTTCCCATGAGGGGGAGCGCCAGGGACATGAGCGAAAGGAAACAGGTGGAGACATCAGCCGGAACCTGCATGCGCGTGGTTCGGGCAGTGCTGCCTGGAACCTGCGGAGTGGAAGCAACAGTCCTGGAGCCTGTGGCACTGCCTGAAAATTGCGGCGTGGATGCGGAAATCACGGAATCCGCGCCACTGTGGGAATTCTCTGGACCGGCATTTCGCCCCTGGGGCGGAAACAGCACCAGGCACAGCAGATTAAAGGATGCCGCCCCGATCTCTCCGATCAGATGCCCGTACACAGCCAGCCGCACGGTGATCTCCGTACCCTCTGCCGCCCATTTTCCGGCAATCAGGAATACCAGGGCCATGCGGACGACCTGCTCTGCCACCTGGGAGAAGGCAGGAACGCGGGATTTCTGGGCGCCATAGCAGTAGCCGTTGGCGCAGGCGTGGAAGGAGGCAAAGGGCAGGGAAAGGCCCATGACCGGAAGATACAAAGCGCAGCGTGGTTCCATGAGGATGCGCGCCGCGATCCAGTCCGGGTAACGGCAGATCAGAAAGGCGAGAAAGCCGGAGAGCGCCATGGAGATACAGAGGCCGGTGCGAAAGACCCGGCGTCCCTGGCTTTCATGGGCGGCTATGTACTGGGAGAGGGCAGTCTGGATGGCACCGCCACAGAGGGCAAAGCAGATGCCATAGACCGGATGCACCATATTGTAGATGCCAAGTCCCTCGGCGCCGATGGTGCGGGAAAGAAATATACGGTAGAAAAAGCCCAGGAGGCGGCAGAGAAAGCCTGCGGCCGTGAGCAGCAGCGTGCCGGTGAGAAAGACACGCTTTTTCTCGGAAAGACCGGAATAAAAAGACATAAAGCAGCCCCCGGCCGGAAATCTTATTACAGGATATGAAATTCCTGTAAAGATCAGAACCGACCGTGGGGCTGCTTTTGCATGTTCAAACGGGAAAGGCGCTGTTGACGCATTCCCGGGCGATTTAGTTTTTGATATAGCGTTCTACCAGAAGTCCACTGTGATAAGCCATAAGAAGCTGCTCCAGATCTGCAATCTTCTCCCGGAGCACAGCACCGGTATCGGTGTCGCCCACCAGCTTTCTGCGGTCCGCGTGCCGGACGATGACGCTGTCGGAGTGGATGTCGATCTCGCGCTCAATGGCAGCCTCGGTGGATTCAAAGGGCTCTAAGGCAGACAGGATCAGGCCGTAGGAGTTGTAGGTTAAGGTGTAGCCTGCAATGCCGGTCTCTTTCTGGTATGCCTTGGAGAAGCCGCCGTCAATGACCAGGATCTTGCCTCCGCATTTGACCGGGCTCTCGCCGTTCTTGGAGCGGACCGGAACGTGGCCGTTGATGATATGGCTGCCCTTCTCCGGCAGTCCGAATTCGGCCAGAATGTGGTTGACCACGGTCTCGTTCTCCAGATAGCGGTAATATGGGTTCTTCTTTTCGGTGTGGGTTTCCTTCTCTGCCAGGAAATAGCGCTCAAAGGTTGCCATCTTGTCCTTGCCAAAGAGCGGGGAATCCGGATTCAGCCAGATGTACCACATGATATCGCGGCCCAGCGTCTTCTCGCGCTCCGATACGCCCATGAAAGCTTTGCGGATGTAGCTCTCCAGAATATCATAGAGGGCACGGCCGTGGAAGTAAGAGCCATTGATCTCGATTTCCTTGAAGCTTCCGTCCTTATTTAACGGGATGCAGCCGTGGTAGAGCAGGTTTCCGTTGTAAATCTTGTAAAGGTTTCCCTTGGCCAGCAGGAATTTTACATGCTGCTGGAGCTTTTCACAGTTTAAGAAGGCCTTGCTCAAGCGGTCCATGATATCTGCTTCAATCGGGGTGTAGGCGTACGGATCCTTCGGGTCGATGGTCGGGAAGTTGGTATCCAGCAGGTCGTAGGTGCGCGGAACCAGGTTTCCATTCTCATCCGGAATATCCAGGGTGATGGTACCATGCTCGTAGTCGATGCGGTGCAGGAGGTTTCGCTGCTCCATATGGTATTCCGGATGCGCCTTGATGAGCTGTCCCTCAGCCTTGAACTGGATGATGGAGATGGCCTTGTGCATCTTTAGGTTGACCTCCACCTCGTACTGGTTCAGCTCGTTGGAACCCTTTAACTTAAAGCAGGTGCACGGGTCATCCTTGTAGGTGTTTAAGGCGAAGGTGGCAAGGGGCAGCAGGTTGATGCCGTAGCCATCCTCTAAAATATCCAGGTTTCCGTAGCGGGCGCAGATACGGATGACGTTGGCAATGCAGCCCGGCTGGCCTGCGGCAGCGCCCATCCACAGCACGTCGTGGTTGCCCCACTGGATGTCCACGGAGTGGTAGCTCATGAGCTTGTCCATGATCTTGTGCGGGCCCGGGCCTCGGTCGAAGATGTCGCCTACGATATGTAAGTGGTCAATGACCAGGCGCTGGATGAGCTGGCTCATGGCAATGATGCATTCCCGGCCGCGGCCGACGTGGATGATGGTGTTGACAATGGCATTATAATAGGAAGCCTTGTCCACACTGTCATCTTTTTCGGTGATGAGCTCTTCCAGGATGTAGGCAAAATCCGGCGGCATGGCCTTGCGGACCTTGGAGCGGGTGTATTTGCTGGCTGCGCGCTTGCAGATCTCAATAAGGCGGTACAGGGTGATGCGGTACCACTCATCCTTGTCTTCGGTGACCTTTAAGAGCTGGTCCATTTTCTCTCTGGGATAGTAGATCAGTGTGGCAAGGGTACGCTTGTCCTGCTGGGACAGGGTATTGCCGAATACCTCGTTAACCTTGCGGCGCACGGATCCGGAACCGTTCTTCAGCACGTGGGCAAACGCCTCGTCCTCACCGTGGATGTCGGTAAGAAAGTGCTCCGTTCCTTTTGGAAGGTTTAAGATGGCCTCCATGTTGATGACTTCGGTAGAAGCGGCCGCGATGGTTGGATACAGGTCAGCAAGCCGCTCTAAATAACGGATTTCCGGGTAATTCATACAAACCTCCTTGTTTGCGATCATAATATATGATAGATTGATTATACCACAGATACCGTCAAAAGCCGGGGCGGGGATTGTACTTTTTCGGGAAATCGAGAAAAATTTTCATAAATTTGTTAATTCCTATTGAAATACTATGAAATAAATACTATAATATGCCTGTCAAATTTAAAATATATCTTTCCAGGAAAGGTGGATTTATAGATGAAGAAAACAATCTATTTGGATAATGCGGCAACAACCAAAACCAGACCGGAAGTTGTAGAGGCTATGCTTCCGTACTTTACTGAGTTTTACGGAAACCCGTCTTCTATTTACAGCTTCTCTGACGAGCCGAAGAAGGCAGTAGCAAACGGTCGTGAGATCATTGCAAAATCAATTGGCGCAAAGACCAATGAGCTGTACTTTACCGGCGGCGGCAGCGAGTCCGACAACTGGGCATTAAAGGCAACCGCAGAGGCATACAAGAGCAAGGGCAACCACATCATCACCAGCAAGATCGAGCATCACGCAATCCTGCATACCTGCGAGTGGCTGGAGAAAAACGGTTTTGAGGTTACTTACATCGACGTAGACGAGAACGGTGTTCTGAAGTTAGACGAGTTAAAGAAAGCCATCCGCCCGACTACCATCCTCATTTCCGTTATGTTCGCAAACAATGAGATCGGAACCATTCAGCCGATTAAGGAGATTGGCCAGATCGCGAAAGAGCATGGAATCCTGTTCCACACCGACGCTGTTCAGGCATACGGACATGTGTCGATTAACGTAGATGAGTTAAACATCGACATGATGAGTGCCAGCGGCCACAAGATCAACGGACCGAAGGGCATCGGCTTCCTCTACATCCGTACCGGTGTGAAGATCCGTTCCTTCATCCATGGCGGCGCGCAGGAGCGCAAACGCCGTGCAGGTACTGAGAACGTAACCGGCATTGTTGGTTTCGGCAAGGCAGCAGAGATCGCTGCGGCAAGCATGGAAGAACGCTCCAAATACGAGAGCGAGCTGCGTGACTACCTGATGGACCGTGTAATGGCAGAGATTCCGTACGCACGCATCAACGGCAGCCGTGAGAACCGTCTTCCGAACAACGCAAACTTCTCCTTCCAGTTTATCGAGGGTGAGTCTATGCTGATCATGTTAGACGACAAGGGTATCTGCGGTTCCAGCGGTTCCGCATGTACTTCCGGTTCTCTGGATCCGTCCCATGTCCTGCTTGCCATCGGTCTTCCTCACGAGATCGCTCATGGCTCCCTGCGCTTAACCTTAAGCGAGGAGACCACCAAAGAGGACATCGACTACACCGTAGACAACTTAAAGGCAATCGTGGCAAGACTGCGCAGCATGTCTCCGCTGTACGAGGATTTCATCAAGCATCAGGCAAAGTAATTGGTTTTCATAAGAAAAGGAGATAAACACTATGTATTCAGATAAAGTTATGGATCATTTCCAGCATCCGAGAAATGTAGGCGAGATTGAGAACGCCAGCGGTGTCGGCACCGTCGGCAACGCAAAGTGCGGCGATATCATGAGAATTTACCTGGACATCGATGACAACGGCATCATCCGGGACTGTAAGTTCAAAACCTTCGGCTGTGGCGCTGCAGTAGCAACCAGCAGCATGGCAACTGAGATGGTAAAGGGCAAATCCATTCAGGAAGCCCTGGAAGTAACCAACAAGGCCGTTATGGAGGCCCTGGACGGACTTCCGCCGGTAAAGGTACACTGTTCCTTACTGGCAGAGGAAGCCATTCACGCAGCTCTGTGGGATTATGCTGAGAAGAACGGCATCAAGATCGAAGGTCTGGAGAAGCCGAAGTCCGATATCAGCGAAGGCGAAGAGGAAGAAGAATATTGATTCAGGCAGAGAACAAAAAGAAAGTAGTAGTTGGAATGTCAGGCGGCGTCGATTCATCGGTTGCCGCCTGGCTTTTAAAACAGCAGGGGTATGACGTCATCGGCGTCACCATGCAAATCTGGCAGGATGAAGAGGAGACCGCGCAGCAGGAAAACGGAGGCTGTTGTGGTCTTTCTGCCGTTGATGACGCAAGACGCGTGGCATGGCAGTTAGAGATCCCCTACTATGTCATGAACTTCAAAAAGGAGTTCAGGGACAATGTCATGGACTATTTTGTGGGCGAATATTTATGCGGGCGCACTCCGAACCCCTGCATTGCCTGCAACCGCTATGTAAAGTGGGAGTCCCTGTTAAAGCGAAGCCTCGACATCGGGGCAGATTACATTGCCACCGGCCATTATGCCAGAGTGGAACAGCTGCCAAATGGCAGATATGCCTTAAAGAAATCCGCCACCGCGGCAAAGGATCAGACCTATGCACTGTATAACCTGACCCAGGAGCAGCTGTCTCACACGCTCATGCCTGTTGGCGAGTACACCAAGGACCAGATCCGCAAGATTGCGGAGGATATTGGTCTGCAGGTGGCTCACAAGGCGGACAGCCAGGAAATCTGTTTCATTCCGGATAATGATTATGCGGGCTTTATTGAGCGCGAGGCAGAAAACGTTCCGGGACCGGGCAATTTTGTGACGGCAGACGGTACGGTCATTGGTCGCCATGAGGGCATTACCCATTACACCATCGGCCAGAGAAAGGGCTTAAACCTTGCCATGGGACATCCGGTATTCGTGACGGAAATCCGCCCGGAGACCAACGAGGTGGTCATTGGCGAGGCGGGAGATGTATTCACGGACACCCTGGTCTGCAATAAGTTAAACTGGATGGCCATTGACGGCCTGCACGGAAAACCGATGGAGGTAAGCGCCAAGATCCGCTACAGTCACAAGGGCGCTACCTGCGTCATTGAGGAGATCGGGGAAGACTTGGTGCAGTGCCATTTCTCAGAGCCGGTCCGCGCGGTAACCCCGGGACAGGCAGTGGTATTTTACGATGGAGATTATGTAGTAGGGGGAGGGACCATCATCCGATGAGAAGGAAACAGGTATTGCTTGGAGTGGCGGCAGCTGTGGCGCTTATGACAGTTGGATGCCAGTCCAAATATGAGAAAGTAGAAGTGCCGGGGACTGTGAAGGAAACTGCGTCCCAGACGGAAAAGGATGCGGCAGGCCAGTCTGAAACTGCAAGCTCCGGTGCTGCTGATGATGGAACAGCTGGGAAAGCCGATTTGGGCGCAGATGGACAGAAGACCGGGGCAGCGGGTCAGACTGCCGGAATCAGTGAGAATAAGGCAGAACTGACCACGGAATCCGCACCTGCCATGGAAACGCGCGACGAAACCGTATATGTGAAGGCAACCACGTTAAATCTGCGGGTTTCTCCGGCACCGGGGGCAGAGGTAGTTGCTGCTCCTGCAAACGGAACTGCGTTAAAGCGCACCGGAGATAACGGAACCTGGAGTCGGGTAGAGTATGAGGGAAAGACCTGTTATGCAGCTTCCGCTTATCTGACTACGGAAAAGCCGGCAGAAACCGTGGCAGCGTCCGGTCAGGATGGTCAGGCAGGCGCTTCTGCGGCGGCCTCACAGAATGCAGGCGAAGTGGGCCTGAATATGGAATGGAAGTACGCGTCCCTGTCGAAAATCAATAGCGGCAAGGCGGTTCTGTACCGTTCCAAGGCAGCGAACCGTAAGAATAAAGTAGTCTGCGTCAATGCCGGTCACGGAACCAAGGGCGGCAGCAGCGTGAAGACCCAGTGCCACCCGGATGGAACTCCCAAGGTAACCAGCGGAACCACCAGCGCCGGCGCAACCACGGCGGTAGCGGTATCCGGCGGCATGACCTTTGCGGATGGAACTCCGGAGGCGAAGGTAACACTGGCTATGGCAAAGGTGTTAAAAGATAAGCTTCTGGCCCGCGGCTACGATGTGCTCATGATCCGTGAGAGCGATGATGTCCAGCTGGACAACGTGGCCCGCACGGTGCTGGCCAACAATCTGGCAGACTGCCACATTGCCCTGCACTGGGATTCCACAAAGAGCAACAAAGGTGCTTTTTACATGAGTGTTCCGAACGTGGCTTCCTATCGTGCCATGGAGCCGGTGGCATCCCACTGGCAGCAGCACAATGCTCTGGGCGAGAGCCTGGTGGCAGGACTGAAGAACGCAGGTGTGAAGATCTTCTCCGGCGGCAGCATGGAGATGGATCTGACCCAGACCTCCTATTCCACGGTTCCGTCCATTGACATTGAGCTGGGAGACGGCGGTTCCGACCATTCCGCGGCAACCCTGGATAAGCTGGGAACCGGTCTGGCAGACGGAGTAGACGCGTACTTTGGAAAGTAGAAATTCTAAAGAAATAGAGACAGGGATATTTACAATCAGCCATTTTTCGTGTATACTATTTGAGTTACTGCGGCAAAGTGTTACAGTGCCGGTAACGGATGGAGATATACCCAAGTGGCTGAAGGGTCCGCACTCGAAATGCGGTAGGTCGGGCAACCGGCGCGAGAGTTCAAATCTCTCTATCTCCGTAAAACAACCGGAATTCCCCGGATCTCCGGGGGTTCCGGTTTTTTATTTCAGAAAAGTTTCACAAGAAAGGAGAAAGTTATGAAAAAGAAATTTTTGACAGCTCTGGTATCTGCCAGTGTTGCAGCCCTGGCATTAAGCGGCTGCGGCGGCAAGACTTCCGAGAGCACCACAGCAGCAGACCAGAGCGGTGCTGCAGCAGAGAGCGTCGCTGAGACCGCAGGCGTGGACGGCGCAAAGAAGGTTCTGCGTTTTGGACAGGCAAACGCAGGTGAGGGCCTGGATATGCAGACTTCCACAAGCTCCAGATCCGCATCCATCGCAGATGAGGTAACAGAGAGCCTGCTTCGTTTCGATGATGACAACAACGAGGAGCCGGTTCTGTTAACCGATTTTCCGACGGTCTCTGACGACGGACTGACCTACAGCTTTGAGTTAAAGCAGGGCGTACACTTCACCAACGGCACCGAGCTGACCAGTAAGGATGTTAAGTTCACCTTCGAGCGTATGTTCAACCCGGCTACCGCTGCAAAGAGCACCGCTTACTTCAACATGATCAAGGGCGCTCAGGATATGCTGGCTGGCAATGCCACCGAGCTGGCTGGTTTTGAGATCGTGGATGACTACCACTTCAATATCACTCTGGAGTATCCGTTTGCTCCGTTTGTAAAGAACATCGGTACTTCCTACGCAGATATCTTCCCGGAGGACGCATGTACCGCAGCCGGTGAGAACTGGGGCCTTGGCACCGACCTGATCGGTACCGGTCCGTACAAGATCGCAGAGAACGATGACACCACCCAGGTTGTTCTTGTGAAAAACGAGGACTACCACGGCGGCGAGGTAAACTTAGACGAGCTGGATATCATTTTCTACGATGATGACCAGACCAAGCTGATCGCGTACGAGAATGGCGACATTGACCTGGCAGACTTAAACGCAAGCCTGTTAAGCCAGTACGAGGCAAACTACGCAGACGAGATCACGGCTTACCATCCGCTGGGAACCGCATTTATCTCCCTGAACTTAAATGACCAGTACTTAAGCGATGTAAACGTGCGCAAGGCAATTTCCCTGGCGATCAACCGCGAGGAGCTGGTCAGCGCAGTATTAAACGGCGCTGGTATTCCGGCTACTTCCTACTTAAACAATGGCATCCCGGGACATGACGATTCCCTCTCCGTATACGATTATGATCCGGAGCAGGCAAAAGCACTCCTGGCAGAGGCTGGTTACGCGGACGGCATCACCATCAGTTCTGAGGTTCGTCAGGCTGATCAGGCAGTATTTTCTGCCATTCAGGGTTACCTGGCTGAGGTTGGCATTAACCTGGATTTAACTGTGGTTGATAACGCAACCTACAACTCCGACAGAACCGCAGGCAAGATCCCGATGACCGGAACCACCTGGAATGCGCTGTACCCGGATGGAGATTTCCAGATGTACAACTACTTCTATTCCAACAGATCTGACGCACAGGGCGTATTCTACAAGAACGATGACTTTGACAAACTCTTAGATGAGGCAAGAAAGTCCACCGATGAGACTGCGCGCGCAGACATGTACAAAGAGGCAGACAAGATCCTGTCCCGCGAGGATTACGCATGTATCCCGCTGTATTATCCGCAGTCCCAGTTCATCGCAAAACCGTATGTGAAGAACTACAAGGTTGGTAACCTGATCTATCATTTCTGGAATGTGGATGTCGATACCGCGGCACAGAATCAGTAAGTAGGATTTGCATTCACAAAGGCGCACAGCCTGGTGAAAACGAAAGCGCTCCGGCGCGTGGGGGTCCGGCAAAACGGACTCCCTTTTTTCTGTTTACATATTGTAGGAAGCAGCGTAACTGTGCGGGTACTGAACAGTTATGAAACAACAAAGGAGGAGATCGCTTGATCCGATATATCATAAAGCGGGCGGCCCTGGCTGTCGGCATTATTTTTTCCATCTCCCTGATCACATTCTTTATCCTGAACGTGATTCCGGGAGACCCGGTAGCGGCAATGCTGGGTGAGTTCGCGGATGCGGACAAGATCGCCCAGGTAAAGGCCCAGATGGGACTCGACACCCCGCTTCCGGTCCAGTATTTTAACTGGCTGAAAGACCTTCTGCACGGAGACATGGGAACCAGTTATTTCCAGAAGAAACCGGTCATCACCCTGATCCTGCAGGCATTCCATTACACGGTCATCATGGCCACCGCAGCCTACATTGTAGCGCTGATCGTAGGCCTGACCACCGGCATTCTGGCGGCTGTTTACCATGACCGTCCGCTGGACCGCATTCTTATGAGCCTTTCCGCCCTGGGAATTTCCGCTCCGTCCTTCTGGGTAGCGATCATTCTCCAGATTTATGTAGGCCTGCGCTTTGACATTTTCCCGGTATCCGGCGTGAAGAGTCCCATCGGCTATGTGCTGCCGTCCGCGGCGCTGGGTGTGCGCTACGCGGCATCCATTGCCCGCATCACCCGCGCCAGCATGCTGGAGGTGACCGGACAGGACTTTGTCAAAACAGCATACGCCAAGGGCCTGTATTCCTGGCGCATCATCCTGATCCATATTTTCCAGAACGCCCTGGTGCCGATCATCACCGTGATCGGTACGGATATCGGTGCACTTCTGACCGGTTCCATGATCACCGAGAACGTGTTCAACATTCCGGGAATCGGAAAACTTCTGATCGATGCCATTCACCGCAGAGACATTCCGCTGGTGCAGGGCGGCGTCATCTATGTGGCGGCCATCTGTGTCCTGATCTATTTTATTGTGGACATTCTGTATGCGGTCATTAACCCGAACATCCGCCTGACGAAAGGAGAATAGCTGATGAGAAAAAAGAATTACTATTCCGAGAGCTTAAAGCTGTTCTGGAAAAATAAACTGGCGGTATTGTCCCTGCTGATCCTGGTGATCCTGACCGTGTCCGCCATCCTGGTACCGGTTTTGACTCCCTATGATCCGAACAAGCAGGTGCTGGCAGATAAGCTGCTGTTCCCAAGTTCCGAGCATCTGTTCGGAACCGATGAGTTTGGCCGTGACATTCTGACCCGCTGTCTTTACGGCTGCCGGGTATCCTTAAGTGTCGGCCTGATCTCCCAGCTGATTGCGTCGGTTATTGGTTACTTCATGGGGGTGTGTGCCGGTTACTTTGGAAAGAAAGTGGACGATGTGATCTCGTTCCTGATCCAGGTGTTTTCCAGCTTCCCGGCCCTGCTGTTTGCCATGGCGCTGATGTACGCGCTGGGCTCCGGATTCATGAACCTGTATCTGACCCTGGGCTTTTTATCCTGGGCCAATACTGCCCGCCTGATCCGCGGCACGGTGCTGCAGTTAAAGGAGCAGGAGTACATTCAGGCCTGCCGCATTGACGGCGGAAGCAGCCTGCGCATCATTTTAAAGCACTTATTCCCGAACTGTATTCCGATGCTGATTGTGTCCTGTACTCTGGGTATTCCGTCCGCAATCCTGACGGAGGCCAGCTTAAGCTATCTGGGCCTGGGCGTGCCGAGTCCGACAGCCAGTTGGGGTTCCATGATTTCCGGCGCCCAGACCTTCATCCGTACCAACACCTACTACAGCCTGTTTCCGGGTCTGTGCATCATCCTGACCGTGATCGCCTTCAACACGCTGGGCGACGGCCTGCGGGATGTGCTGGATCCGAAGCTCCGCAAATAGAAAGGAAGACGAAATGGAAAACGAAAACATTCTTACAATCAAAGACCTGGATGTGCGCCTGTTTACCGACCGTGGCGAGCTTCCGGTCATCGACCGTTTAAGTCTTACCCTGAAGGCGGGAGAAACCCTTGGCATCGTGGGCGAGAGCGGATGCGGAAAGAGTATGCTGGCATCTGCCATCATGGGACTGATTGCCCATCCGGGCAAGGTGACCGGGGGCAGCATTCAGTTTGAAGGCCAGGAGCTGGTGGGTATGAAGAAGAAAGACCTGCGGAAGATCCGCGGAACTGGCATCTCCATGATCTTCCAGGAACCCATGACCAGCTTAAACCCGCTGATGACCTGCGGACGCCAGATCGTGGAGACCATTATCTCCCACGAGAAGGTGAGCAGGGCAGAGGCAAAAGAGCGGGCCCTTGCCATGATCCGTTCCGTTGGCATTTCCCGCCCGGAAAAAGTATTTTCCGAGGTTCCGGCCCAGCTTTCCGGTGGTATGCGCCAGCGTATCATGATCGCCATGGCGCTGATCTGCCGCCCGAGGCTGCTGATCTGTGACGAGCCGACCACGGCGCTGGATGTAACGGTGCAGGCTCAGATCCTGGGACTGATCCGCCGCCTGCAGAAGGAGACCGGCACATCTGTTATCTTCATCAGCCATGATATGGGTGTCATTTCCCAGATGGCAGACCGGGTAGCGGTCATGTACGCAGGACAGCTGGTAGAGTACGCGGAGGGCGAGAAAATCTTTACCGAGCCGAAGCACCCGTACACCCAGGGACTGCAGGCCGCCATCCCGCGCCTGGATGAGGAAAAGGATACGCTGCGCAGCATTCCGGGCAGTGTGCCAATGCTCTATGATCTGCCGAAGGGCTGCATTTTCTCCCCACGCTGCGCTCATGCGACAGAGCGGTGCAGGAACGAGCGTCCGGCGCTGGTAGAGAACAGCGGCCATCTGGTGCGCTGCTTCTTATATGAAGAGAATCCGAGCAAAGGAGGAACGCAGGCATGAGTGAGACGATCCTTCAGGTAAAGAATTTAAAAAAATATTATATGGTGGGCAGAAAGGGCCTGTTCGGGGAAAAGGAATATGTGAAATCCGTGGACGGTGTCAGCTTTGAACTGCACCGCGGCGAGACGCTGGCCATCGTAGGCGAGAGCGGCTGCGGCAAATCCACCACTGTGAAATCCCTGATCCGCGTGACGGAGCCGACCTCCGGCGAGGTCATCTTAAAGGGCCAGGATTTCCTGAAATTAAAGGGCGAAGAACTGAAAAAAGCCCGCAGAAACATCAAGATGATCTTCCAGGACCCCTACAGCTCCTTAAATCCGCGTATGACGGTGCGGGATATCATTGGGGAACCGGCAGATATCGAGCACTGCTACAAGACTGAGGAAGAGCGCGAAAAGCTGATCCTGGATACCATGGAGATGGTGGGCCTGAACAAGGACTTTGCGGACCGCTATCCCCATGAATTTTCCGGCGGACAGCGCCAGCGCATCGGCATTGCCCGGGCCATCATCTTAAAGCCGGAGATCATCATCTGTGATGAGCCGGTGTCTGCGCTGGATGTGTCTGTGCAGGCGAAGATCATCAACCTGTTAAAGGAACTTCAGCAGAAGTTAAACATTTCCTATATTTTCATCTCCCACGACCTGGGCGTAGTCAAGCACATTGCGGACCGCGTGATGGTCATGTACCGCGGACATGTGGTGGAAGAGGGAACCCGGGACGAGATCTTCTCTCATCCGAAGCACGACTACACAAAGCTGCTCCTGAGCAGTATCCCGAAAATCGGAGAAAAAATGGATTTTGAAGCATTTGATTCTTCGTACCAGGCGTGCTATGATGAACTGGATAAGGAGAACAGCTGATTGCCGGTTTCTGCACAATGTGTGAATGGGAACGACAATCGGTTCTGAACGCAAAGAAACAACGGAGGAAGCAATTTATGAAACTGGATAGAAGCCAGATTGAAGCGGATTTCCGTGCCCTGATCGGACCGCTGTGTGACGCAGTAGGACCTTCCGGGTTTGAGGATGAAGTGGCAGATCTGTTAAGAAAAGAGCTGTCAGACTGTGACGTAGAGCTTTCCGATGACGTGATGGGAAACCTCATTGCATATAAGAAAGGAAACAAAAAGGGCAGTGTGCTGATCGCAGCCCATATGGATGAGATCGGACTCATCATCCGCCACATCGACAGCAAAGGATTTTTATGGGTAGAGACGCTGGGCGGCATCGCGCCGCAGCAGTTTTTCGGCAAGCATGTGATCATTAAGACTGAGACCGGCCATGTGGACGGCATTGTGCAGTCCCTGCATCCGGGCCGTCCGGATCGCTGCTCCGAGATGCCGAAATCCGCGCAGGAGTTTTACATTGAAGTGGGCGCGGAGAGCCGCGAGGAAGTATATGAGATGGGAATCGAGGAAGGCAATTCTGTTTCCATCTGCTATCCGGTGATCTTCCTTGGAAAGCACCGGGTAGGCGCAAAGGCATTAGATGACCGGGCACTGGTATTTATTCTCTTAGAGGTGTTAAAACTCTTAAAGGATGATGCGGATGTGCCGGATATCTACGGCCTGTTTTCCACTCAGGAAGAGGTGGGAGCCCGCGGTGCCATTGCGGCAGCCACCCGCTTAAAGCCGGATGTGGCCCTGGCTCTGGACATGAGCCTGGCGGTGGACATTCCGGGTGTTTCCGAGAGCCGCTACATCAACGAGCTGGGACGTGGCACCTCCATCAAGGTGATGGATAAGCTGAGCACTGGTGTGGGCGGCATCCTCGCAAACCGGGATTTAGTCCGGGAGATGAAGCAGATCGCAAAGGCCCACGATATCCCCTACCAGATCGAGGCCTATGCGGCCGGTGCCACCGATGCAAGCTTTATGCAGACCTTAAACGGTGGCATCAAAAGCGGCGGCATCCAGATTCCGATGCGTTATGTGCATTCCTATGAAGTCTGCGATATCCGCGATGTGGTGGACAGCGTAGAACTGCTTTACTGGTATGTAAAGGACGCGCAGATCTAAGGCGCAGAACTGCAGGAAAAGGTATCACGAGAAAAGCCAGCAAGGGGCTGCTTAAAATGGCCCCCTGAATATACACAAAAAGGAGAACAAAGTTATGAGCATCAGAGTTGGTATTTTAGGTTACGGCAACCTGGGAAAAGGCGTAGAGAGCGCCATTGCCCAGAATGATGACATGGAGCTGAAGGCAGTCTTCACCCGCAGAAACCCGGAGAACGTAAAGGTTCGCACCGCAGGCGTAAAGGTCCTGCAGGCAGATGAGCTGTCCCATATGCAGGACGAGCTGGATGTGCTGATCCTCTGCGGCGGCAGCGCAACCGACCTTCCGGTACAGACTCCGCAGTACGCTTCCATGTACAACGTAGTAGACAGCTTCGACACCCACGCAAGAATTCCGGAGCACTTCGCAGCTGTAGACGCAGCAGCAAAGAAGGCAGGCAAGGTCAGCCTCATTTCCTGTGGCTGGGATCCGGGTATGTTCTCCTTAAATCGCCTGTACGCAAACTGTGTGCTTCCGGAAGGCAAGGATTACACCTTCTGGGGCAAGGGCGTAAGCCAGGGACATTCTGACGCTGTCCGCCGCATCGAGGGCGTAAAGGACTGCAGACAGTACACCATCCCGGTAGAGAAGGCAGTCGAGGCAGTCAGAAGCGGTTCCAACCCGGAGCTGACCACCAGAGAGAAACACACCAGAGAGTGCTTTGTAGTAGCTGAGGAAGGCGCAGATCTGGCTAAGATCGAGAACGAGATCAAGACCATGCCGAACTACTTCTCTGATTACGACACCACCGTTCACTTCATCACTGAGGAAGAGATGAAGCGCGACCACAGCGGACTGCCGCACGGCGGCATGGTGATCCGTACCGGCGTAACCGGAATGGAGAAAGAGCATAAGCATGTGATCGAGTACAGCTTAAAGCTGGATTCCAACCCGGAGTTTACCGGTTCTGTGATCGTGGCTTACGCAAGAGCAGTCAGCCGCATGAACAAAGAGGGCATGAGCGGATGCAAGACCGTATTTGATGTAGCACCGGCATACCTGTCCCCGAAGAGCGCAGAAGAGCTGCGGGCACATATGCTGTAATAAAAATTGAACTACAAAACCAAATAAAGGTCCGAAGTTCCGGGCACGCCATACAGAAACGCGGTACTAAGTGGAATTTTGTACCTCGTGCACTCCGTCACCGATTGTCAGACCTGCGAGCAAAACTCGCGTGCGTTGCACGCTCAGACAATGCTCTCCGGTCTGCCGCTATACTCGCGCACGAGGAAAATTCCAATGTACCGCTTATTCTGTATGGCGTGCCTGGAACTTCTACTATACTGGCTTTTCTACGATAATAAATAGCACAGCCAGAACGATACTGGCAAAAGCTAAAAACCTTGGCTTTATCAATACCGTTCTGGCTGTGTTGTTATTATCCGTGGCGGAGCCAATATAGTAGGAAGTGAATGAGCCCGCCTCCCGGTATTTTCCGCATATCTGGTTGTTTGCATCTTGAGCACACACGTCCGAATGTGGCGGATGTTAATCCGACACAGGCGAACGCGTGTTAGCGAGAGCAAGCAAACAACGATATGTGAAAATAAAGGGAGGCGGGTTCATTCACTTCCGGACCTTTTAATGGATATTCAAATTGCTATTTTTCGTAGGGTGAGTGCGAAATGGTGCTCTTGACGGTTTTGTGGTTATATAGTAAGTTAGTAAGGTACGAAATGACTGTGAAGCAATGATAGAAGAGGAGGACACCATGATTAAGCTGGTGGTATCGGATATTGACGGGACTTTGCTGGAGGATGGAGGCCATGAGCTGAATCCGGAACTGTTTGAGGTGATTTTAATGCTCAGAGAGAAGGGCATGCAGTTTGCGGCGGCGAGTGGAAGGCAGTGGGCGAGTATTGAGCAGGTGTTTGACCCGATCAAGGAGAAGATTTTTTATCTGTCAGACAACGGCGCTTATGTGGGCTGCCATGGACGTCAGCTGTTTGTAAATCCCATTGACCGTTCTCTGGTGGAGGAACTGGTGAAGGATATCCGCAAGGCGGGGCTGACGGTCATGGTGGGCGGACCGGATGTGGCTTACATGGAAAATCCGGATCCGGAATTTGAGGACTGGATTCTGAACGGCTACAAATTTCAGGCAAAGAGTGTGGCGGATGTTCTGGCGGTGGATGACCAGTTTATCAAGGTGTCCGCATACCGGAAAACAGACATTGAGGGGCACACGAAGGAACTGCGCGAAAAGTACGGCAACCGCCTGAAAATGACTATTTCCGGCGATATGTGGCTGGACTGCATGGCAACCGGCGTGAACAAGGGAGCAGCCGTGAAGCTGTTACAGGAGAGTCTGGAGATTGCGCCGGAGGAGACCATTGCTTTTGGCGACCAGTTAAACGATATTGAGATGCTGGGCCGGGCTTACTACAGCTTTGCCATCGGCAACGCAAGACCAGAGGTAAAGGAAGCGGCACGGTTTGAGGCTGATACCAATGTGCGGGACGGTGTGCTGAAGATTCTGAAACTGCTGGTGTAGGGAAACTGGATGTCATCATGTAAAATGACTGGATCTGAGAAAAGGATTTGACGGAATATGGAAAAGAAACTGGTATGTCCCAACTGTGGGGAACCATTTGAGATTGATGAAAAGGGCTATGCAGCCATCGCGAAGCAGGTGCGGGATAAGGAATTTAAGGAAGAACTGACCCGTCAGCAGGCATCCCTGGAGGCGGAGAAGCGGACGGCTCTGGAACTGGCAAAGTCCCAGACCGCGGAAACCTACGAGAAACAGCTTGCGGCGAAAGAGGCGGAGATTCTGAAACTGAAAGCCCAGGGCGAGCAGGCTGGAAAGCAGCAGGAACTGGCGGTGGCAAGAGCGGAAGCGGCTTTAAAGGAGCAGATGCAAGACCAGATTCAGCGTCAGCAGGATGAACTTGCAGAGCTGAGAGCACAGGCGGAACAGGCAGGAAAAGAACAGAAACTGGCGGTGGCTCAGGCAGAGGCTGCCTTGAAAGAACAGCTTCAGAAAAAAATACAGTGTCAGCAGGATGAACTTGTGAAATGGAAAGCGCAGGCAGAACTGGCAGAAAAACAGGCGGTTCAGCAGGAGAAAACCCTGCGGGAAAGCCTGGATGTGCAGATGAAACAGCAGCAGGTGTCCATGGCAGAGCTGAAAGAGCGCTATGAGGCACAGCTGAAGCAGCAGGAGCAGTCCATGAAGGAGCGCTATGAGGCGGAGCGTCAGCTGGAGGAAAAAGCTGTTAAGGAGCGCTACGAGATCCAGTTAAAAGACAAGGATGAGATGATCGAGTACTACCGCGATTTAAAGGCGAAGCAGTCCACAAAGATGGTGGGTGAGACCCTGGAGCAGCACTGCGAGGTCTCTTTTAATCAGGTGCGGGCTATCGGTTTTCAGAATGCCTATTTTGAGAAGGATAACGAAGTCTCCAAAAGCGGCAGCAAGGGAGATTACATCTTCCGGGATTACGATGAGAATGGCCTAGAGTACATCTCCATCATGTTTGAAATGAAGAATGAGAACGAGACGACCGCCACCAAGCATAAGAACGCGGACTTCCTCAAAGAGCTGGACAAGGACCGCCGGGAGAAGGGCTGCGAGTACGCGGTGCTGGTGACGCTTCTGGAGGCAGACAACGACTACTATAACACGGGCATCGTGGATATGTCCCACAAGTACCCGAAGATGTATGTGATCCGGCCACAGTTTTTCATCCAGATCATCACGATTCTGCGCAATGCCGCCATGAATTCTTTGCAGTATAAGCGGGAGTTGGAGACGATGCGGAATCAGAATCTGGATATTACCCACTTTGAGGAGAAGCTTCTGGACTTCAAGGACAAGTTCGGGCGTAATTACACGCTGGCCAGCGACCGGTTCCAGAAGGCCATTGATGAGATTGACAAGACCATCGATCATCTGCAGAAGGTGAAGGATAATCTGCTGGCATCGGAGAACAATCTGCGTCTGGCCAACAACAAGCTGGATGACCTGACCATCAAGAAGCTGACCTGGAAGAATCCGACCATGCAGGAGAAGTTTGCCGAGGCGCGGGCAGCGGGACGTCTTTCAAGGAATTCGGACCAGACAGAAGTGGGACAGGATGCAGAATAAGAAACCGTGAGATACTGAATCGTTACAAAAAAAGACAGATGGAAAATCAGGTTACTGTCTGCGCAGCGCGTGAACAGTAACAAAATCAGGATTGAAAGAATGAAAAAACAGAAAACAGAAACAAAGAAACGAACATGGGGCCTTCGGGCAGCAGTTCTGGTGATTCTCGCCGCACTCCAGATCATGCTCCTCACCGCCTGCAGCGTCAACATTCCCATGGTGTCGGACAGCTCTGATACAGAGGGTTACACGGATGCTCAGACCATGCTCATCATTGCCACGGAGCGCAACCGCTACCGTCAGGTTTACACAGACCAGATCTGGAACGTGGAGGTCAGTGATGACAAGACACCGTTTCAGACTTATCTGCTGGAGCAGATCCGTACCTTTTTGAGTGAGGTCAAATCCATGAACCTTCTGGCCGATGAAGAGGGACTGACGCTGACGAGCCAGGAACGGGAGCAGTTGAAGCAGCTGTCAGATGATTATTACAATTCCCTGACCGATGGGGACAAGGCTTATACGAAGGCATCCCGGGATGATGTATACACGATGTATGAGGCCTATCACCGGGCTAATAAGCTGGTGGATGAAATGACTAAGGATGTGAGCCTGGAGATCAGCGACAGCGAAGCGAAGGTGATCCAGGTGCAGGAGATTGTAGTCAGCGACGAAGCAAAGGCACAGGAAATTTATGAGAAGGCAGCAAATGAGGGTGCTGACTTTGCGGCCACAGCCAGAAAAGAGTCCGAGAATTCCGACATTGATGTGTCGGTTGGCCTGGGCGAGCGGGATTCCTCATACGAGGATCCGGTCTTTGCGCTGGAAAGCGGACAGATTGCGGCGCCATTTTCTTATCAGGGAAAGTGGTACATTGTAAAATGTGTCAACGACTTTGATGAAGACGCAACGCTGGAGCGTAAGACGAATATGGCCCTGAAGCGAAAAAATCAGGCCTTCCGCAGCATTTATGATTCCTTTGAGGCGGAACACAAGGTGGAAATAGATGGAGCAATCTGGAATAAGGTATCCTTAAGTGATGGGGCCGACTGTACCACGTCCGATTTCTTCGAGCGGTATCATGAGGTGATGGGAGAGTAGGAAAGTATCAGAAAGCGCCGGGTCAGGCGATGTGACAGCAGGGAACAGTGTTTTGCAGAGAGGAAACAGGAGCAGGCAGCGAAAAAGGGGGATTTGCGGATGATCGCATTAAAGATAGAAGATTTGAAAACATTTACCGCGCAGCTTTTTATGGGGGAGACCTTTGACCACTGGCTGGTGCGGGAGGTGAACATTGTTACCTTCAACAGCTTTACCATAGATGGGCGGATTCGCCAGGGGTATTATTCCGACGAGGAACTGGAGGCGAACCGCATCGAGGAGCTTTCCTCCTGGAAATCCCTGAGGCCCTTCTGCTATTCCCTGATCAAGGGAAAGAAGCTGCCGGAAAGCTTCCAGATTACGATGCAGCTCTCGCCGGAGGAGAATGAAACATTCATTCGCCGGATGAAACCGGACTTCCCGGCAGAACAGGTGGCGGCCCTGTACTTAAATATCCGCTACGAAAACCATGCGGCGGCCTGTGTCACCGGAACCTCCTTAAAGATCTTTACCCTGGACAAACAGATTGAACAGGAGTGGGATGAGACGGTGCGGAGATATTTAAAAAAATTGCAGATTCCGTATGTGGAGGCATAAGTCAAAAATAAAATATTTCTAAATTATCAGCACTCAACACAAATGAGTGCTGATTTTTATTGACTTTTCGATTTTTCGGTATTAAAATACCGTTATGGTAATTCGGAGGGCGGCGAAAATGGCCGGCTTTCAATTCTGAATCGAAAAGGAGCAATGCATTATGAGCAGAACAGGTAATTTATCCATAAACAGTGAAAATATATTCCCGATCATCAAAAAGTGGCTGTATTCCGACCACGATATCTTTTACCGTGAGCTGGTTTCCAACGGCTGCGATGCCATCACCAAGTTAAAGAAATTGGAGCTGATGGGCGAGTACACCAAGCCGGAAGACATGGAGTACAAGGTACAGGTTACCGTAAACCCGGATGACAAGACCATTGCCATCACCGATAACGGCCTGGGCATGACCGAGGCTGAGGTGGAGGAGTACATCAACCAGATTGCCTTCTCCGGCGCTCAGGATTTCCTGGAAAAGTATAAGGACAAAGCAAACGAAGACCAGATCATCGGTCATTTCGGTTTAGGTTTCTACTCTGCATTCATGGTAGCAGACAAGGTAACCATCGACACCCTTTCCTACAAAGAGGGCAGTAAGCCGGTTCACTGGGAGTCTGAGGGCGGCCTGACCTTTGAGATGAAGGACGGCGAGAAGGCCGAGCAGGGTACCACCATCACCCTGTACTTAAATGAGGACAGCTATGAGTTCTCCAATGAGTACCGCGCAAGAGAGGTTCTGGAGAAATACTGTTCCTTCATGCCGGTGCCGATCTACTTAAATAATGAGAAGGCAGAGCCGCAGTATGAGACCATCGAGAAGGACGAACTCACCGACAAGGACACCATCATCGAGACCATCGTAGAGCCGGCCAAGACCGAGGAGAAGGAAAACGAGAAGGGTGAGAAAGAGACCGTAGAGACCGAACCGGCTAAGGAAAAATACAAAATTCTGAAACGCCCGGTGGCCTTAAACGATACCACTCCGCTGTGGAGCAAGCATCCGAACGAGTGCACCGACGAGGAGTACCGCGATTTCTACCGCAAGGTCTTCCACGACTATAAGGAGCCGCTGTTCTGGATCCACTTAAATATGGATTATCCGTTCAACTTAAAGGGTATCCTGTACTTCCCGAAGATCAACACCGAGTACGATTCCATTGAGGGAACCATCAAGCTGTACAACAATCAGGTCTTCATTGCCGATAACATCAAAGAGGTCATTCCGGAATTCCTGATGCTGTTAAAGGGCGCCATTGACTGCCCGGATCTGCCGCTGAACGTTTCCAGAAGCGCCCTGCAGAACGATGGATTTGTGAAGAAGATTTCTGACTACATCACCAAGAAGGTAGCCGACAAGTTAAGTGGCATGTGCAAGACCGACCGCGAAAATTACGAGAAATACTGGGATGATATCGCTCCGTTCATCAAATTCGGCTGCATCAAGGACGAGAAATTCGCAGAGAAGATGAACGACTACATCCTCTTTAAGAACCTGGACGGCAAGTACCTGACCTTAAAGGACTGCCTGGAGGAGAATAAGGAGAAGCACGAGAACACCGTCTTCTACGTTACCGATGAGAAAGAGCAGAGCCAGTATATCAACATGTTCAAGAAGGAGGGCCTGGATGCAGTCATTCTGCCGCACAGCATTGACAGCCCGTTCATTGGTCACCTGGAGCAGAAGAACGAGGGACTGAAGTTCCTGCGCATCGATGCAGACTTAAACAGCACCTTCAAGGAAGAGGTCAGGGAGGACGATGAGGAATTCAAGAAGACCTCCGAGACTCTGACCGAGACCTTCAAGAAGGCCCTTGGCAACGACAAGCTGGAGATCAAGGTTGAGAAGCTGAAAGACGAGAGCATTTCCTCCATGCTGACTGTTTCTGAGGAAACCCGCCGTATGCAGGATATGATGAAGATGTACAACATGTACGGCATGGATCCGTCCATGTTCGGCGGCGCAGGCGAGACTCTGGTATTAAATGCCAACAACAAGCTGGTTCAGTATGTGCTGAGTCACGGCGAGGGCGAGAATACCAATAAGATCTGCGAGCAGCTCTACGATCTGGCTCTGTTGGCTCACGGCAGCTTAAGCCCGGAGCGCATGACCGGATTCGTGGCACGCACCAATGAGATTATGATGATGCTGGCTGAAGCCAAATAAAAATTAGGGAACGGAACGAATAAAGGCACGGAAATGAAAGAGACCGACTTCCTTTATTTTCACATATCGTTGTTTGCTTGCTCTCACAACACGCGTTCGCCTGCATCGGATGAAAATCCGCTGCAGGCGAACGCGTGTGATCGAGATGCAAACAACCAGATATGCGGAAAATACCGGAAGTCGGTTTCTTTCATTTCCTGCTGTATTGGCTACGCCAGGAAAAGAATAGTGGCTGCGTTTATTATTACCGTAGAATAGCCAATATAGTAGAAAGCGCCCGCTTTCGGACCTTATTAGCTATTCCTTTGTTGTCAAAATATGGTATAGTAGGAACATAGAAAAACGTGTTCCGTTTCTGGGAACGGTAGTTGAAAGGAGATTACATATGGGACTGATCAGAGCAGCAGCAGGGGCACTTGGCGGCACCCTGGCAGACCAGTGGAAGGAATTTTTCTACTGTGACGCCATGGACAAAGACATACTGGTAAAGAGAGGACAGAAGCGTACCTCTTCCCGTTCCGCCAATACAAAGGGCAATGACAACATCATTTCCAACGGCAGCGGCATTGCAGTGGCAGACGGCCAGTGTATGCTGATCGTGGAGCAGGGAAAAGTTGTGGAGGTTTGCGCGGAGCCGGGTGAATTTACCTATGACAGCTCCACGGAGCCGAGCATTTTTACCGGCAATCTGGGAGACAGCATCAAGGAGACATTTAAAATCGTCGGCAAACGTTTTACTTACGGCGGTGATACGGCAAAGGACCAGCGGGTTTACTACATCAACACCAAGGAGCTGGGGGAGATTCTGTTTGGAACGGCAACACCGATCCCGTTCCGCGTGGTAGTGGATGAGTCCCTTGGCTACAAGCTTTCCGTGGATATCCGCTGCAACGGCCTGTTCACCTACAAGATCTGTGATCCGCTTCTTTTCTATACCAATGTATGCGGAAACGTCGTGGATACCTATGAGAGTGACGAAATCGCGGCGCGCTTAAAAGGCGAGATGATGAACGCCCTGCAGCCGGCGTTAGCAAAGCTTTCCGCGCAGAAGATTCAGTACTACGAGATCCCGGCCCACACCATGGAAATCTCCGATGCCTTAAATGAGGTTCTGTCCGGTTCCTGGCGGCAGAAACGAGGCATTGAGGTATTCTCCGTCAACATCAATTCCTTAAGCATCCCGGATGACCAGAGAAAGAAGCTGACCGAGTGGGAAGAGAATGCCATGACCACCAATCCGAACACGGCGGCAGCACGTCTGGTAGGAGGCCAGATCGATGCCATGAAGGCAGCAGCATCCAACAGCGGCGGTGCCATGACCGGATTTATGGGAATGGGCATGGCCATGAACGCAGCAGGAGGCACAAATGCGCAGAATCTGTTCGCTATGGGACAGCAGCAGGCGCAGGCAGCACAGCAGCAGGCACCGGCCGGCGCAGCAAACACCTGGACCTGCTCCTGTGGCGCAACTGTGAGCGGAAAATTCTGTCCGGAATGCGGCGCAAAGAAGCCGGAGCCGAAGATGCAGCCGGCAGGCAGCTGGACTTGCGCGAAGTGCGGCACGGCAGCAACCGGAAAATTCTGTCCGGAGTGCGGAGCACCGAGACCGGCAGAAGCAGACGGCTGGACCTGCTCCTGCGGAACTGTGAACAAGGGCAAATTCTGCAGCAACTGCGGCGCAAAGAAACCGACTGGCGCGCTGCTCTACAAGTGCGATAAGTGTGGCTGGGAGCCGGAAGACCCGGCACATCCGCCAAAATTCTGCCCGGAGTGCGGAGACCCGTTTGACGAGGGTGACATCGTAAGATAACCAAAGGCACATGAGATCAGAAAACCGCTGAGGCAGGGCAGTATGGCATCAGCGGTTTTACCAATGAAAAAGATCGGAGAAACTACATGGGAGAATTACAGGAATACAAATGCCCCTGCTGTGGAGGCGGAATCCGTTTTGACAGCAAAGCACAGAAACTGAAATGTCCGTTCTGTGATACGGAATTTGAAATGGAAGCGCTGCAGCAGTACGATGAAACTCTGAAGCAGGAAAAAAAGGATGACATGAAGTGGGAGAAGGCCGAAGGAAGCGCCTGGAAAGACGGTGAGGAACAGAATCTGAACACCTACCACTGCGAATCCTGCGGCGGCGAGATCGTGGCAGATGAAAACACGGCGGCATCCACCTGCCCCTTCTGCGGCAACCCGATCGTCATGACCGGAAAGCTTTCCGGTGATCTGCGCCCGGATATCCTGATTCCGTTTAAGCTGGACAAAAAGGCGGCCAAGGCCGGACTGATGAAGCATCTGGAGGGAAAGAAACTCCTTCCGAAGATCTTCAAGGATCAGAACCACATTGATGAGATCCGCGGTATCTACGTTCCGTTCTGGCTGTTCAATACTGAGGCAGACGCGAACATCCGCTACCGCGGAACCAGAACCCGTTTCTGGAGCGACAGCAGATATGATTATACAGAGACTAGCTTTTATCTGATCACCCGGGGCGGCAGCATCGGATTTGAAAAAGTGCCGGTAGACGGCGATTCCAAGATCCCGGATGATCTGATGGAATCCATTGAACCATACGACTTAAAAGAAGCGGTTCCCTTTCAGGCCGCTTACCTGGCCGGATATCTGGCAGACCGCTATGATGTGGATTCAGAAAAGAGCGCGCCCCGGGCGAATGAGCGCGTGAAGAAGTCTGTGGAGCGCGCCTTTGAGGAGACGGTTAAGGGCTATGCTACTGTAATGACGGAGAACAGCAGCGTTCAGCTTCATGACGGCAGTGCCCAGTACGCTCTGCTCCCGGTGTGGATCCTGAATACCACCTGGGAAGGAAAACATTACCTGTTTGCCATGAACGGCCAGACTGGTAAATTTGTGGGCGACCTCCCGGCCGACAAGAACGCGGCACGGAAGATGACCATAAAACTTACGATCATCATTACGATCGTAGTCTACATCCTGCGTCTGATCTTATGGATGTTTGGAATTTAAGGGAGGGAATGGAAGATGAAAAAGAGAAAAACATATGCAGCCGTTATGCTTGCGGCAGGTCTCCTTTCCCTTCTGGGCTGTGCCACGGCCTTTGCGGATGCGGAAGGATTTTCCGAGGAGTACAGCCGGTTTCAGGATCCGGATGGAATCCTTTCCGGAGATGAGGCAGAAGAACTGAACGAAAAACTGGATGAAATCAGCCATAATCAGGACTTTGATGTGACGGCGGCACTGGTAAACAGCCTGGGCGGCAGCAGCGTACAGGATTATGCGGATGATCTTTACGATATGTGTGATTTTGGCTATGGAGCGGACAGTGACGGTGTATTGCTGCTGGTAAGCCTGGAAGACCATGACTGGTACATTTCCACATCCGGATATGGAATTACCGCATTTACGGATGCAGGCATCCAGTACATCGGGGAACAGATCAAACCGGATCTGGCAGATGGAAATTATCTGGACGCATTCGAAATCTATGCGGATCAGTGTGACAATTTCATTACCCAGGCAAACAGCGGAGAACCTTACGATGTAGACCATATGCCGAAGGAACCGCTGTCTCCGATCTGGTTTGGAATTTCCTTCGTAGTGGGTCTTGGCGGCGCGCTTATAGTAGTCGGCGTCAATAAGAGCGAGCTGAAGAGCGTTGGAATGCAGCAGGAAGCACGCAATTACGTTCGTCCGGGCAGTATGAAGGTAACGAACAGCAGCGACTTCTTCCTCTACCGCAAGGTCACCAGAACCGAAAAGCCACAGCAAAAGAGCTCCGGCTCCGGCGGCAGCAGCACCCACACCTCATCCTCCGGCAAGACACATGGGGGCGGTGGCGGAAAGTTCTAGGAACCAAAATAAAAGTCAGCTGTCAAAAAAATATTTATGTCCTGAAAAAAGAACAGAAATCCTACTTGTCAAATATTCCTATATCCTTATAATAGAAAGAAGCGCACTCTCGGCGCAATCTACAATTCGAGTAAAACAGAGGTAGGACAGATGTACAAAGGCATAAAGAAATTAGCAGAACTGATTTTAGAATCCGAAGAAAAATTTCTCACCGGCCAGGACGAGCAGGAAATTTGTCTGGGCAGTCTTTTAAAGTCAGGTGCTCAGGATGAAATCTGGGTAAGTGAAGACGGTGAGTATCATACCGTTATGATTGGCAACAAGGAAGAACAGGACAACAGCATGCAGGTATGCCATGAGTCCGAGCATCCGGTCTGTCTTCCAAAATTACTGTGGATCGCGAATGCGCTGCAGAAACTCTTAGAGCAGGCAAACGGCAATCTGCCGATCGAGAAAAATGAGAATCCGGAGCTGATCCGCTATGCGGCGGATATTATCCGCAAGTATGCAGACGGTCTTTCTCACGACGAGCGTTCCGCGAAGGAAATCTGTGAGGAAAACAGACAGAACATCGCGTAGTATAGCAATTATAGTGACATAATAAAAATGAAAAGTCTCTTATGTGAAGATGATGATGAGTCATCCGCACATAAGAGACTTTTTTGTTCGCGGTATCTGTGGCTGGGTTTTCTTTATTTTTCGTAACTGTTCAGTACCCTCACAGTTACGGGCAAAAATCCATTGAAAATTGCCTTCGGCAATGGGATTTTTGCCTGCAAGCCCATGTTTTCATACGGTCAGCGCAGTGAATGCGCAGACCTACTGAACAGTTACTATTTTTCTTCTTCCGGACAGCGTGCGAGGCAGTTCTGGATCCAGGCAATGTAGGATTCCTCGCGCATGATGGCGCCCTCGAGTACCATGAAATCTCCAAATTCCGGGGTGGTGATGGCAGGAGCCTGATCATGATGATTTTCGTGCATGATATCGGTGAGATATTTCTTCTTCAGGATGTGTTTTTCGAGCTGCAGGCTAAGCTGGTTTTTCAGCTCTTCCGGCGTCATGAAATCAGAGAAGTACATGCGCAGGCGGAATACATCTTTTGGGGTGGCTTCCAGTGGTTCGTTTTTTATGAGCCATTCCAGAAGCTGTGCCTTTCCCTCCGGGGTGATGGAATACAGTTTTTTCTCCAGCTTTTCTCCCTGAATCACGACCTCGCAGGTAACCAGTTTTTCCTCCATAAGACGTCCGAGCTCCGGATAAACCTGGCTGTGTTTGGCATACCAGAAGTTAGCCAGATTGTTGCTGTTAAATTCCCGTGTGATATCATAACCGGTCATGGGTTTCCGGTTGATCAGGCCAAGAATGGCGTATTTTAATGTTCGCATATGAATGCTCCTCCCTAATATGATAAAACTGCTGCTTTCCTGGAAAGCAGATGGCTTTCAAAGTATGACCTGTAAAGATTGATATGTAAATTTTAACATAAAAATGCAATATGAAAAGCAAAAAAAGGACTTATCGTGTTAATTTTACAAAAATAAAAACGAAAGAGCATCAGTGCGTGATCGAAAAATATAAAAAATAAATGGAATGAAAAGAAAAATAGGATAAGCAGAAAAGTGTCAGAAATATAACGAAAAAGATGATGAAAAATCTCATTAAAACTTTGTTAAAATTCCCTATATCGCTTTTGACATATCTATATTTACATAATATTTCCGGTACGTTATAATATTATCAACTATTAGATAAAGGGAAAAAATACAAAATGAAGATGTTAATGAGAATCTTGTTGTATTGCGTCGGATTGCTGTTCCTGGCGTTTGGCGTGGCTTTTTCGGTGAATTCCAATCTGGGTGTTTCGCCGGTCAATTCATTGCCGTACGTGATTTCCCTGATTATACATCAGGATCTTGGCCGCTGTATTATCGGCGTGTTCGTAACTTACATGGTTGTGCAGATCATCATTAAGCGTAAGGAATATAAGTGGATCAATCTGACCCAGCTGGTATTTTCCATCATTTTCGGTTACTTCACAGATTTCGCAAAGGGCGTGATGCATGGTTTTGTGATTCCGACCTACTTTGGTCAGCTGCTCATGATGGCCATCAGCATTGTCCTGGTTGCTCTTGGTGTAGCCATTTACATGGATGTGAAGCTGGTCAACATGCCAATGGAGGGTATGACCCTTGCCATCAGCGATTGATTAACGAACATCGAGTTCCACAAGATTAAGCTCATTGTGGACTGTTCTTCCGTGGCAATTGGTGTGGTATTGTCCTTCCTGTACAGAAAATGCCAGGGGCGCCGAATTGGTGCCACCTGGCATTTTCGTTACTTTATAATATTACTATTTAGTGGGTCTGTCCCTCTGCGGTGCGGATATCTTCCTCGTATTCCCCAATTGCAGCAATGGCTGCCTCGATGCCGCGGGCAATATCCTGTAAATTCATGGACGGTGCCGGTGCCGGTCTTCCGACTACCTGCTCCGGGATGAACGGAACGTGCATGAAGCCACCGCGCACACCCGGGTACTCCTTTGCCAGCGTGTAGAGCACGCCGTACATTAAGTGGTTGCAGACGAAGGTGCCTGCGGTGTTGGAAACGCTGGACGGGAGTCCGGCCTCGCGGATGTGCTGTACCATAGCCTTGATCGGCAGATTAGAGAAATACGCCGGAGCGCCGTCTTCATAGATCGGCACATCAATCGGCTGGTTGCCTTCATTATCTTTGATGCGGGCATCATCTAAGTTGATGGCTACGCGCTCCGGGGTGATGTCGTAGCGTCCGCCTGCCTGGCCGATGCAAAGGACTGCGTCCGGCTTTTCTTTTGCGATGGCAGCAGCTACGGTAGCGATGGATTTGCGGAAGACGGTAGGAACCTCAACCTTTACGACTTCTACGTTTTCTACTTTTTCGGATACCAGCTTGACAGCCTCCAGGGCCGGGTTGACTTTGTCTCCGCCGAAGGGGTCAAATGCGGTTAAAAGAAGTTTCATGATAAAAACCTCGCTTTCGTGTGAAATTGTGAATGGGTTTCAGAAACAGGTACCAGATTTTCTAGCCGTGCACAGGCTTCCGGGCTTAGAAAGCCAGGAAGTACATGAGCAGGATGTGGATCACCAGCATGGTGAGCGCCACCGGAAGCTGGGACTTGATGACTGCGTATTTGCTCTTTGTCTCCAGCAGGGCCACCGGTACAATGTTGAAGTTTGCGGCCATTGGGGTCATCAGGGTACCGCAGTAACCGGCGGTCAGACCCAGCGCGCCCACAACGACCGGATTTGCGCCCTGAGAGATCAGGAACGGAATACCGATGCCGACGGTGATGACGGAGAAGGCTGCGAAGCCGTTGCCCATGATCATGGTGAACAGGGCCATGGCGATACAGTACACAGCGGTAGCCGCGAACAGGTTGCCGGCCGGGATCACAGCGCTGACACCGTGGGCAATCACGTCACCGACACCGGCAGCAGTAAACAGGGAGCCGAGTGCGGCCAGGACCTGCGGCAGGATGCCGGTCACGCCAACGTTGTCTACCAGGCGGGTTCCATCGCTGACTGCGTAGGACGGTTTGGTCTTAAAGAGCAGCAGAGCCACAACCAGGGCAATGGCACCGGAGATGCCGATGGCATTGTTGGCGCCAAGCACCTTTAAGAAGGTTGCTACCAGCACGGCGCTGATGGCCAGGGTGAGCGGCGGGATAAAGACGGAGTAGCCAATTCGGTCTGCGGCTTTCCGGGTTTCAGCTGCTTCCGGCACATTGCTCTTAGACGGGACAACCAGACGGAAGGCGGTGAGCGCTGCCATCAGGACCACGCAGGCACCGGTGATCCAGCGTGGAAGATAAACTCCTGCGATGAAGGTGAATGCCAGGATGAACCAGAACAGCGCGGTGGTATGCTTTTTCGCGCAGTCCGGGTCTTTTAATGCCTTCACGCCGTTGGAAACGAAGAAAAGGCCGATGATGCAGTAGAAAAACTCTGCAATAATGGTACTTACGGTCCAGGTCATATTACTTTCCCTCCTGTTTCTTGCGGTCTGCAAACCGGCGTTTTAAGATCTGGTCAAAGAGCAGGGCATAGATGACGCCGACAACCACAGAGAGCACGGCAATCGGAACGGACTGTCCGGCAATCTGAAGGGCATCCACCGGATAACCCTGCTCGGTTAAGGTGGATACGATCAGCAGGGTGCCGGAAGCACCCATAAAGCAGTTTTGCGCGAAGAAGTTTCCGTAGTTCTCACTTCCGGCGCACATGCCTTTGATTTCGTCCTGAGTCTTTTCATCCAGCTCACCGTACTGAACCTCGGCAGCAGCCTGGGCCATCGGGTTGATGAGCGGGCGGATGAACTGCGGGTGACCTCCGATACGCAGGGAGAATGCGGACGCAACGGTACGGATGATCTGCCAGATGGCGATCAGGCGGCCGGTGGTTGCGTTCTTTAACGATGTAATAAAGTCTACGGCCTTGTCTTTTAAGCCGTTTCGTTCACACAGGCCGATAGCTGGCAGGGTGAGAATGAACAGGGTGGCAGTGCGGTTGGTGATAAACGCAGTGCCAAGGGTGTCGAGAATCTGCATCGGGCTCATGCCGGCCACAAGTCCGGTAGCGAGACCGGCTACGACAACGACGGCAAGGGTATCAAGCTTTAAGATGAAGCCAACGATGACGATCAGGACACCGATCAGTTTGATCACTTCCATGAAAATACCTCCTTATGATGGTTATGCGTGTCACTGCGCGGAAACTGGCAGTGACGGCAGGATATGCCGCTGTCTGCAGAACGCAGGGACAGCAACATTCCGATTTTATCATAAGGAAGAGAAACTAACAATGATATTTTTTACCAGCGGGCATGGCGGATTCGAAAAATTCCTGTTCGTGCACCGTAACCCTTACTTGCATTATCAGTAAACTATGCTATAATAAGTAGTAATAAAAACTATGTCAGATAGAGAGCGTGCTGCGAATGCGGGAGAAATGGTTACGGCATCGAACATGTGGACTGTAAAAAGAAGGCAGAAAACAGCACGGATTCGGAGGAAAGATATGAGCTATAAAATTTTTGGTGACAGCTGCCTGGATTTAACAGAGGAATTAAAGAAGGATCCCAGATTTGAGATGATTCCTTTGACGCTTCAGGTAGATGACCATATGGTAATTGATGATGAAACCTTTGACCAGAAGGCATTTCTCAAGATGATAAAGGAAAGCCCGAACTGTCCGAAAACGGCCTGCCCGTCCCCGGAGGCGTTTAAGAAGGCCTGCGAGTGCGACGCGGATGATGTTTACATCATCGCGCTGTCCAGCCATTTGAGCGGTACTTACAACAGCGCGGTGCTTGGAAAAGAACTGTATGAGGAAGAGCACGGCAAGGGAAGCAAGAACATTCTGGTCATCGATTCTGAGTCTGCTTCTGCCGGAGAATTAAACGAGGCCCTGGCTATCCGCGATATGTATGAGGAGGGGCTTACCTTCAGCGAGATCTCTGAGCGTATTCTGAAAATGCGGGATGAGCAGCAGACCTATTTCGTCATTGATACGTTGGAACCACTCAGAAAGAACGGCCGTCTGACCGGCCTGCAGGCATTTTTCGCAACCGCACTGAACATCAAACCGGTTATGGGGGCGGATCATGGCGTTATCATTAAGCTGGATCAGGCGAGAGGCATTGCCAAGGGACTGGCCCGCATGTGTGAGCTGGCTACCAAACGCGCCGGAAAGCCGGAAGAGAAGCGTGCGGTTATCGCCCACGTGAACTGTCCGGAGCGTGCGCTCCAGGTCAAGGCAGAACTGGAGAAGCGCGGAAACTATCGTGATATTGTGATCACCAACACCGCAGGTGTTGCCACCGTGTACGCGGGCGATGGTGGAATAGTCCTGGCTGTTGGTTAATGGTTGTGGTGCATAGTCAGAATGTTTACGGATCAGAACTGGTTAAAAAAATGACAAAATATCGTAAAAATCAATGAATCTCATAAAAAGTCAGATAACAGGGCAGAGAGGCCGGAGAAAAAACGGTCACTCCACCCTGCTTTTTAATTTTACGGAACTATATACGCAAAATAGAAATCATACAAAAAGCCAGTATGTGTTCCATGCACGGAGGGCTAAATGTATTTTTGGTATACAATGAGCACAAAAATAGTATGGATTTTGAGAAAAAATTATCCAAAACACTTGCATTTCCCTCACAATATGTTATGATTAAGTCAGCAAAATTAAATTTAGCAAAAATAAAAAAAAGTAAGGAGGGGAGGCTCGGACGAAATGGTTTCGGGTGGGGGCCTGAGATCTATGCTAATGCTAAATACCTGTTTATTCGTTCCTGTTCGGTGGGTCTTCGCAGATTTCTGTGCTGACCGTAAAAAACGCAAACTGTAAGGCAAGAATTCCATTGCCGCAGGCAAAGTAAATGGATTTTACAGATTTTGCTTGTGACTGTGAAAAACGCAGTTAAGTTTTTTCCGTGCTTGAAACTCAGAGTGAGCAGTCCTGTTTCGTCTGGACCTCAAACAAAGCATGAAGGAGAAAACAAAAGAACCAGGAAACGGCAGCGTGCTGTTTGACTTCTACGGAAAAGCACCGGAAATGTCCCAGCTTGTTCCGTTAAGCTTACAGCATGTACTGGCAGCAATCGTCGGTGTCATCACACCGTCCATGATCATCGCGGGAACCTGTGGCCTGACAGACGCAGAGAAAACCATGATGATCCAGGCAGCGCTGATCTTCACCGCATTAGCAACCTTTTTACAGCTGTTCCCGCTGTTCCACAAAATTGGAGCAGCCCTTCCGGTTATCATGGGTACGAGCTTCGCTTACGTTCCGACTCTGACTGCCATCGGTGCTGAATTCGGCATTGGGGCCATCATGGGCGCGCAGATCATTGGCGGTATCGTAGCAATTGTGTTTGCGATCTTTGTTAAGCAGATCCGTAAGCTGTTCCCGGATATCGTAACCGGTACGGTTATCTTTACCATCGGTCTTTCCCTGTATCCAACCGCAATCCGTTACATGGCAGGCGGTTCCGGACATCCGGAATTTGGTGGTTTAAAGAACTGGATCATTGCCCTGCTTACCTTTGCAGTGGTTCTGTTCCTGAACAACTTTACAAAAGGCGTGCTGAAACTTGGTTCTCTGTTCTTCGGTATTATCGTTGGTTATGTGGTGTCTCTGTTCCTTGGAATGGTAGACTTCACAAATGTCATGAATACGACATCCATCGTTGCGTTCCCGCAGCTGATGCATTTTCAGATTGAATTTGCTCCGGCGGCCTGCGCTTCCCTGGCTATCGTGTACGCAGTCAATGCGGTACAGACCATCGGTGACTTAACTTCCACCACCGTTGGCGGCATGGACCGTGTTCCGACTGACAATGAACTTCAGGGCGGTATCCTGGTTCAGGGTGTTGCAAGTATCGTTGGTGCGTTCTTTGGCGCACTGCCGACCGCTTCCTACAGCCAGAACGTTGGTATCGTAACCATGAACAAAGTAGTAAACCGCGTAATTTTCGCGGTATCCGCAACCGTGCTTCTGGTCGCAGGCCTGATTCCTGGTCTGTCCGCAGCACTGACCACCATTCCGCAGTGTGTAATCGGCGGTGCAACCCTTTCCGTATTTGCGCAGATCGCAATGACTGGTGTGCGCCTGTTCACCAAAGATGGCATGACTGCAAGAAAGACAACCGTAGTCGGTATGTCTGTAGCACTTGGCGTTGGTATCACTCAGGTATCCGGATGCTTACAGGGTCCTGGAATCCCGGAGTGGATCAATACTGTATTTGGAAGTTCGTCCGTGGTAGTGGCAACGATCATGGCGATCATCCTGAACCTCACCCTTCCGCCGGAAGAGTAGGACAGCCGGATGATTTAATGCAGAAAGAAAGCCGAACAGTTTTTAATCCTGTTCGGCTTTTACTGCTTTTTCTTCATCTTCGGCTTTGATCTCATTTAAGTAACTGTAGAGCGTGAATTTGGAAATACATAAGATCTGGCAGACACGCTGACCGGACTTGGTGATGAGGAAAGCACCTGCATCGTTCAAAATCCGGATGAAGTCAATCTTATCGTCCTTCGTCATGACAGCGGCCGGTTTTCCAATATGACGGAATGCCTGGTCAATAAGCTCGTCGAGAAGGTCGGTCACATTCATGGATACGGTCTCCGGACCGGACTCCTCCGAGTCGTTGGCTGCCGTAGCGGTAAGGTCCTGAATGTGGGTTTGCGCGGCCAGCAGAATGGTAATGTCATAGTTGATACTTAAGATACCAACAATCTTACCTTTGCTGTTGCGGATGTAAATGGTGCTGGATTTTAAGATTTTTCCGTCTTTTGTCTTAGTTAAGTAAGCCAGTTTGTCGTCGGTGTGTTTTTCCCCGTTCTGTAAAGATTCCAGAACAATGTGGGAGGGACCATCGCCAAGCTTACGACCGGTGATATAACCGTTCTCAATGGCTACGATGGAGTGTTCCACATCATTGCTTTCCAGATCGTGAATGACGATCTCGCAATTGGAACCAAACTGGGCTGCAAGGCCGTGGGCCAGACGGGTGTAAAAATCAATGGTACTTTTATCCATGTTTTGCTCCTTTCTGACAATGAATTCGTTAGTCATCTAACTATTTGTTTGGTGCTATCTATCTTATCATAGCAACTGAACGTATGGAATGCAAGAAAAAATTTAAAAAACTAATTTATACGAGGAGGTATATAAATGCTGCTTATAGGAAATGGTAAAGTGATCACAAGAGACAGCGCAAATCCATATCTGGAGAATGGCGCAGTCGTAACCGATGGCGAGAACATCAAAGAGGTTGGTATCCTGGATGCCATGAAGCAGAAATATCCGGAGGCTGAGTTCGTAGATGCGCATGGCGGTGTCATCATGCCGGGTCTCATCAACGCCCACACCCACATCTATTCTGGATTGGCAAGAGGCCTTTCCATCGTGGGCAATAATCCGACCAATTTCCTGGAAGTTCTGGAAGGAACCTGGTGGGCCATCGACCGTCAGCTGGATCTGGACGGAACCAGAGCCTGCGCATGGGCAACCGTTCTGGACTGCATCCGTGACGGTGTCACCACCATCTTCGATCACCACGCAAGTTTCGGTGAGATCCCGGGTTCCCTGTTTGCAATCCGCGACGTAGTCAAAGAAGCGGGCATCCGTTCCTGTCTCTGCTACGAAGTTTCCGAGCGTGACGGCGAAGAGAAGACCGCGCAGAGCATCAAAGAAAATGCGGATTTCGCAAAATGGGCAAAGGACGCTGACGACAGCATGGTAAAAGCTATGTTCGGCGGCCACGCACTGTTCACCATCTCCGACAAGACCTTCGAGAAGATGGTAGAAGCAAACAACGGCATGACCGGTTTCCACATCCACGTCGCTGAGGGCATGAACGATGTTTACGACAGCTTAAGAAACTACGGCTGCCGTCCGGTGAACCGCCTTCTGTACAACGGTATCCTGGGTGAGAAGACTATGCTTGGCCATTGCATCCACATCAGCCCGGCTGAGATGGATATCATCAAAGAGACCGGCACCATGGTGGTCAACAATCCGCAGTCCAACCAGGGCAACGCAGTCGGATGCTCCCCGGTCCTGCAGATGATGGCAAAGGGCATCACCGTTGGTATGGGTACCGATGCTTACACCCACGACATGTTAGAGAGCATGAAGGCATTCCTGACCATCCAGCGCCACAACGCAATGCTGCCGAACGTAGGCTGGTGTGAGGATGTGAAGATGCAGTTCGAGAACAACCGCATCATCGCTGAGAAGTACTTTGGCAAGACCCTTGGCATCTTAAAAGAAGGCGCTGCAGCCGATATCATCATCATGGATTACAAGCCATTCACCCCGTTCTCTGACGAGAACATTGACGGCCACATGATCTTCGGTATGGAGGGCAAAAACTGCCGCACCACCATCATCAATGGTAAGGTTCTCTACAAAGACAGAGAGTTCGTTGACCTGGATGAGGACAAGATCAACGCATGGACCATGGAGCAGAGCAAGAAGCTCTGGGGCAAGTTAAATCACAGAGTATACTAATTTTCAAAAACTATATATATTGGGAAGCAAGGGTTAAACAAATGGCTTCCGACAGGAGGATAACATGAGCGAAATTATGAGACCTATGTCAATCGACCATCTGATGCACTGGATTATGTCCGAGTACGAGCAGAAAAAGAGCATCTTTGGCATTGAGAAGATTGTAAAACATGAGAACGGACAGGCACTGCCGATCTACGAAGAGAAGATCGAGTCCCCGTTTGGTCCGGCAGCAGGCCCGAACAGTCAGCTGGCACAGAATATCGTAGCAGCCTATGCGGCTGGCTCCCGTTTCTTCGAGTTAAAGACTGTTCAGGTGATGGACGGCGCTGACCTTGCGGCATGCATCAGCCGTCCGTGTATCATTGCAGGCGACGAGTGCTACAACTGTGAGTGGTCTACCGAGCTGTATGTTCCGCAGGCATTCGCTGAGTACGTAAAAGCATGGGTAGCATGTAAATTGATCGCAAAAGAGTACAACCTTGGCGATCCGGACGCATTCGTATTCAACATGTCCGTTGGTTACGACCTCGAAGGCATCAAGTCTCCGAAGGTTGACAAGTACATCAACGACATGATCGAGGCAAAGGATACCGAAGTCTTCAAAGAGTGCATCAACTGGGCATTAGAGCATGTAAACGAGTTCAAGAACGTAGATGAGGAGTACATCAAAAACATCAGTTCCAACGTTTCCAACTCCATCACCGAGTCCACACTGCACGGCTGCCCGCCAGCAGAGATCGAGCGTATCGCTACTTACCTGATCACCGAGAAGCACTTAAACACCTTCATCAAGTGCAACCCGACTCTGCTTGGCTATGAGTACGCAAGAAAACGCCTGGATGGCCTTGGATTTGACTACATCGCCTTCGATGATCATCACTTCTTAGAGGATCTTCAGTGGGCTGACGCAGTTCCGATGCTGCACAGACTGTATGACCTCTGCCAGGAGAAGGGCCTGGAGTTCGGCGTTAAGATTACCAACACCTTCCCGGTAGACGTAACCAGAAACGAGCTTCCGAGCAACGAGATGTACATGGCCGGACGCGCGCTGTTCCCGTTAAGTATCCATGTAGCACGCCTTCTGACCGATGAGTTTCAGGGCAAGCTGCGTATCTCCTACTCCGGCGGCGCAACCATCGAGAACATCAAAGAGCTGTTTGACGCAGGCATCTGGCCGATCACCATGGCTACCAACATCTTAAAGCCTGGTGGATACCAGAGAATGAGCCAGATCGCAGACGAGCTCATGGAGTGCGGAAGCGAGCGCTTCTCCGGCGTAAACGTAGCAGCACTGGCAGCTATTGATGACGGCGTAGAGGCAAAGGCTATGTACCGCAAACCGGTAAAACCGCTTCCGGAGCGCCATGTAGATAAGAAGCTTCCGCTGTTTGACTGCTTCAACGCACCGTGCCGTAACGGCTGCCCGATCGAGCAGGATATCCCGGCTTACTTACAGGCTATGGTAGATGGCGACGCGAAGAAAGCTCTTGAGATCATCTTAGAGCGCAACCCGCTTCCGTTCATCACCGGTACCATCTGTCCGCACCACTGCGGTGACAAGTGCATGCGCAACTACTACGAGGAGACCTTACATATCCGCGAGACCAAGCTGGCAGCAGCAAGCCAGGCATACAACGAGATCCTTCCGGCTCTGAAGGCTGAGGGCAGCGTAGCTGGCAAGAAGGTTGCTATCATCGGCGGCGGCCCGGCAGGTCTGGCAGCAGCTACCTTCCTGTCCCGCGCAGGCGTAGCAGTCACCGTATTCGAGCGCAAAGAGCAGCTGGGCGGTGTTGTACGCAACGTGATTCCGGAGTTCCGTATTTCCGCAGATTCCATCGACAAGGATGTAGAGCTGTGCAAGGCTTACGGCGCAGAGTTCAAGCTTGGCGCAGAGGTTACCTCTGTGAAGGCATTAAAGGCAGAGGGCTACACCGATGTTATCGTTTCCATCGGCGCATGGAAGCCGGGCAGATCTCCGCTGGCATACGGCGAAGTAACCGATGCTCTGGAGTTCTTAATGGAGGCTAAGAAGAACGGCGCTTCCATGAACATCGGCAAAGATGTGGTTGTTCTGGGTGGCGGTAACACCGCTATGGACGTTGCAAGAGCTGCAAAACGTCTCCCGGGTGTTGAGAACGTCCGCCTGATCTACCGCAGAACCAAACGTTATATGCCGGCAGATGAGGAAGAGTTACAGCTGGCTATTGAGGATGGCGTAGAGTTCTTAGAGCTTCTTGCTCCGGTTGGCGCAGAGAACGGCAAGCTGAAATGTTCCGTTATGGAGCTTGGCGCTCCGGACGCTTCCGGCAGAAGATCTCCGGTAGATACCGGCAGAACCGAGGAGTACCCGGCAGACACCATCATCGCAGCAATCGGTGAGACCATCGACACCAGCCTGTACGCAGAACTTGGCGTAGAGATGGATGCCAAGGGCCGTCCGGTTGTGGACGCCAACATGATGACCACCGAGGCTGGCGTATACGCAGTCGGCGATTCCAGAAGAGGACCGGCTACCGTTGTTGAGGCGATCGCAGATTCCGCTAAGGCTGCAGCAGCCATCGCAGGTATCAGCTACGACAAGTACGCAGAAGAGAACGTTGCAGCAGACGAGAAGCTCTACACCGCGAAGAAGGGTGTTCAGAGCAGAGATACCTCTAAGACTCCGGATGACCGCTGCTTAGGCTGCCCGACTGTATGTGAGGTATGTACCGATGTCTGCCCGAACCGCGCAAACGTGGCAATCCACGTACCGGGCAAGTGCAAAGCTCAGATCATCCATGTAGATGGCATGTGTAACGAGTGCGGCAACTGTGAAGTATTCTGTCCGTACAAGGGCGGCAGACCTTACAAAGATAAATTCACCTTATACTGGAGCGAAGAGGACTTCCTCGACAGCACCAATGAGGGCTTCCTGCCGTTAGGCGGAACTCAGGTGAAGGTTCGTCTGGACGGCAAGGTTGAGACCGTTGACGTTGCCGGTGAGACCGATCTGTCTGCAGACGCAGTGGCTGTGATCCGCACCGTATTAAAGGATTACGCATATCTGATCCACTAAGAAGTTACATTGCACTGCTGTTTGCACAGAATGGAAACAGCAGTGCAGGAATAACAATGTGGTAACAAAAGGAGTTAGGGATTTCACATGAAAAGAAAGAAAAATATTGCGGTGGTTCATTGCTCCGGCGGGGCAAAACGGAACGAGGGGATCGACTTTGCTGCATTACCGAAAGACTGTAACCAGATTCTGGAACAGTATCCGGATGGAATCCACAGCTGCAGCTATGGCTGTCTGGGCGGCGGAAGCTGCGTGGCCGCCTGTAAGCTGCACGCCCTCTCGATCAATGAGAAGGGTGTCGCTGAGGTTGACCGGGACAAATGTGTCGGATGCGGACTTTGCGTAAAAGCATGCCCGAAGCATCTGATCCGCCTGGAGGCACCGGAGGGAACCATCCAGCCGCTGTGCTCCAACGAGCAGAAAGCAGCAGACGCGGGCAAGGCCTGCACATCCAGCTGCATTGGCTGTAAGATCTGCGAAAAATACTGTCCGTCCGATGCCATCCATGTGATCGATTTCCATGCGGTTATTGACCGGGAAAAATGCGTTGCGTGCGGCATGTGCGCAACCAAATGTCCGCGTGGTGTCATTCATGACGCAGACGGAATCTATACAACCGCATTTTAGAAAATTTTTCAGCCGCCGCGGACGCGCAACTTCGCGGTTTGCGGTGGCTTTTGGAAGAAACAAAAATTGTTGTTTGCAGGCGGGAATTTTTACAGTTGAAAATTCCGTAACTGTTCAGTAGGTCTGCGCATTCACTGCGCTGACCGTATGAAAACATGGGCTTGCAGGCAAAAATCCCATTGCCGAAGGCAATTTTCAATGGATTTTTGCCCGTAACTGTGAGGGTACTGAACAGTTACAAAATTCCGTATGATACAGCAATGGAATGAGGAGAGGGAGAATGGGAGAAGTTTTTGAGTTTACAGTAAACGGCCAGGTGCAGCGCACCGAAGAGGACAAGCCGTTGCTCCGTTATCTGCGCGATGATCTGAAGCTGTATTCCGTAAAGGACGGCTGCAGTGAGGGTGCCTGCGGTACCTGTACCATCGTGGTAGACGGAAAGGCAATCAAGTCCTGCGTACTGACCACAAAAAGAGCCGTTGGCAGAAACATCCTGACTGTGGAAGGTTTAAGCGACGAGTGGAAGGACGCGTTCGTGTATGCGTTCGGTGCTGTCGGAGCCGTTCAGTGTGGTTTCTGTATTCCGGGCATGGTGATGGCCGGAACGGCATTATTACAGAATAATTTAAATCCGACGGAGGAGGATGTGAAATACGCGCTGCGCGGAAACATCTGCCGCTGTACCGGATATAAGAAGATCATCGAGGGAATCCTGCTGGTGGCAAAGATTCTGCGGGGCGAGGCTTCCGTAGATGAAGACCTGGAGAAGGGCGATGTTTACGGCGTTGGCCAGAGAGCATTCCGTGTGGATGTCCGCAAGAAGGTATTAGGCTTCGGCAAATACCCGGATGATATCGTGATGGATGACATGGTTTACGTTTCCGCAGTCCGCAGTAAATATCCGAGAGCGCGCGTTCTGAAGATCGATGCCTCCAAGGCGGAGGCTCTGCCGGGCGTTCTGGGGGTTCTGACTGCAGCGGATGTTCCGAACAACAAAGTCGGACACATTCAGCAGGACTGGGATGTTATGATCGCGGAAGGCGACATCACCCGCTGTGTCGGCGACGCCATCTGTCTGGTGGTTGCCGAGACCGAAGATATTTTAAATAAAGCAAAGAAACTGGTGAAAATCGATTACGAGGAGTTAGAGCCGGTAAGAGGCATTGCGGACGCGAAGCGAGAGGACGCTCCGAAGGTACATTCCAAAGGAAACCTCTGTCAGACCCGTCACGTGGTCCGCGGCGACGCAGCCAAAGCACTGGCGGAATCCAAGTATACCGTGACCAATTCCTTCCGTACTCCGTTTACGGAGCATGCGTTCCTGGAGCCGGAGTGCGCCATTGCCTTCCCGTACAAGGACGGCATTAAGATTTTAAGTACCGACCAGGGCGCGTTTGATACCAGAAAAGAGACTGCGATCATGTTTGGCTGGGAGCCGGAGCGCATTGTGGTGGAAAACCAGCTCATCGGCGGCGGTTTCGGTGGAAAAGAGGATGTGTCTGTGCAGCATATCGCGGCACTGGCAGCATGGAAGTACAAAGTTCCGGTGAAGGCCAAATTCACCCGTCAGGAATCCTTATATTTCCATCCGAAGCGCCATGCTATGGAAGGTACCTTCACCCTGGGCTGTGATGAGAATGGTATCTTCACCGGTCTGGACTGTGAGATCAACTTCGATACCGGTGCTTATGCATCTCTTTGCGGACCGGTTCTGGAGCGTGCATGTACCCACTCCGTAGGACCGTACTGCTACCAGAATACCGATATCCGCGGCTATGGCTACTATACCAATAACCCGCCGGCTGGCGCGTTCCGTGGTTTTGGCGTATGCCAGAGTGAATTTGCGTTAGAGTCCCTGATCAATGTACTGGCAGAGAAAGTCGGCATCACTCCTTGGGAGATCCGCTACCGCAACGCCATCGAGCCGGGCAAGGTGCTTCCGAACGGCCAGATTGCGGACTGCTCCACCGCTCTGAAAGAGACGCTGGAAGCCGTGAAGGATGTTTACGAGCAGAATATGGACCATGCCGGAATCGCATGTTCCATGAAGAATGCCGGTGTCGGCGTAGGACTTCCGGATAAGGGCCGAGCAAGACTCGTCATCGAGGACGGCGTCTGCGTGATCTACTGTGCGGCATCCGATATCGGACAGGGCTGTCTGACCGTATTCTGCCAGGCGGTATCCGAGACCACCGGACTTCCTCTCTCCAAAATCCGCAACGCAGTAGCCAATACTGAGAACGCGCCGGATTCCGGTACCACATCCGGTTCCCGCCAGACCCTGCTTTCCGGCGAGGCAGTCCGCGGTGCTTCCGCACTGTTAAAGGAAGCAATGGATGAAGTGGGCGGAGACTTAAGCAAGCTGGAAGGCCGCGATTTCTTCTACGAGTACTTCGAGCCGACCGATAAGTTAGGTGCGGATGTACCGTTCCCGAAGAGCCATATCGCATACGGCTACGCAACCCACGTTGTCATTCTGGACAAAGAGGGCAGAGTGAAAGAGGTTTACGCAGCACATGATTCCGGTAAGGTTGTGAACCCGATCTCCATTCAGGGACAGATCGAGGGCGGCGTGCTGATGGGCATGGGTTACGCCCTCACCGAGGACTGGCCGCTTAAGGACTGCGTACCGCAGGTCAAATACGGAACCCTGGGACTTCTCCGTTCCACCCAGATCCCGGATATTCACGCCATCTATGTAGAGAAGGAAAAACTCCTCGGCGTGGCCTACGGCGCAAAGGGTATCGGCGAGATCGCCACCATCCCGACCGCACCGGCCATCCAGGGCGCTTACTACGCGCTGGACGGTAAATTCCGTACCTCCCTGCCGTTAGAGGATACTTTCTATAGAAAGAAAAAGAATTAATAATAGGAAGAAAAAAATTTTCACGTATTCTGGCTTTATGACAGATTAACAAAATGAGAAAAAAATAAAAAAAAGTTTTGTACATACTTGACATAGAGCCAGAATGTGTTATGATAGTCATAGAAACAAACAAAAAGTTTGAATAAATACAAAAAGTTTGTTAGGAGAGAAAAAATGGAGAAAATTCTTTGGGCATTGAACAAGATGCCGAAAAGCGAAGACAAGTGTCTGCCGGTTATGAGCATTGAGAACATCAAACAGGCACGCGAGTTCCACAAGAGTTTCCCGCAGTATTCCATCACCCCGCTTGCAAAGCTGGACGGTATGGCTGAGGGCCTTGGCCTTGGCGGTCTGTTTGTAAAAGATGAGAGCTATCGTTTTGGCCTCAACGCGTTCAAGGTGCTGGGCGGTTCTTTCGCAATGGCACGTTACATCGCTAGTGAGATGGGACGCGATGTGTCCGAGATGACATACGATTACCTGACCAGCGAGAAATTCCGTGAGGAGTTCGGTCAGGCAACCTTCTTTACCGCTACTGACGGTAACCACGGCAGAGGCGTTGCATGGGCAGCAAACAAGCTGGGCCAGAAAGCCGTTGTACATATGCCGAAGGGTAGCACTAAGACCCGTTTCGATAACATCGCAAAAGAGGGCGCAAAAGTTACCATCGAGGAAGTCAACTACGATGACTGCGTACGTATGGCAGCAGCTGAGGCTGAGGCAACCCCGCACGGCGTCGTTGTTCAGGATACCGCATGGGAAGGCTACGAGGAGATTCCGGCATGGATCATGCAGGGCTACGGAAGCATGGCTGGCGAGGCTGCTGAGCAGTTACGCGAAGTTTCCGTTAACCGTCCGACCCACGTATTCGTTCAGGCAGGCGTAGGAAGCCTTGCAGGTGCAGTGGTTGGTTACTTCACCAACCTGTATCCGGAGAACCCGCCGAAATTCGTTGTTATGGAAGCTGGCGCAGCAGCATGCCTGTACAAGGGCGCTGTTGCAGGAGATGGCGAGCCGCGTATCGTTGGCGGTGACCTTCAGACCATTATGGCTGGCCTTGCATGCGGCGAGCCGAACATCATTGGCTGGGATATCTTAAGAAACCACGTATCCGCATTTGTTTCCTGCCCGGACTGGGTAGCAGCAAAGGGTATGAGAATGCTGGCAGCTCCGGTTAAGGGCGATCCGAAGGTAATTTCCGGTGAGTCCGGAGCAGTTGGTATGGGTGTGATCTCCACCATCATGCAGGACGACGAGTACAAAGAGCTGCGCGACGCGTTAGAGTTAAACCGCGACAGTAAGGTCCTGATGTTCTCCACCGAGGGCGATACCGATCCGGACAAGTACAAAAAGATCGTATGGGGCGGCGAGTATCCGACCGTTTAATCACCAAAGAACCAAATTAACAAGAACATATATAATCCAGGAGGGTAAAAGAAATGGGACTTGATTTTGACAAAATCAAACAGGCAGCAGAGGGCTATCGTGCAGATATGACTGCATTCTTAAGAGCGATGATCTCTCATCCGAGCGAGAGCTGCGAGGAGAAGGAAGTAGTAGCCTGCATCAAAGCTGAGATGGAAAAATTAAACTTCGATAAAGTTGAGGTTGACGGACTTGGTAACGTCATCGGCTGGATGGGCGAAGGCGACAAGATCATCGCAATCGATTCCCACATCGATACCGTAGGTATCGGTAACATCAACAACTGGGAAGCAGATCCGTACGAGGGCTATGAGACTGATGAGATCATCTACGGCCGCGGCGGTTCCGACCAGGAAGGCGGTATGGCAAGTGCTGTTTACGGCGCAAAGATCATGAAGGATCTGAACCTCATTCCGGAGGGCTACAAGATCATGATCGTTGGTTCCGTACAGGAAGAGGACTGCGACGGTATGTGCTGGCAGTACATCTACAACAAAGACAAAATCGTTCCGGAGTTCGTAATCTCTACCGAGCCGACCGATGGCGGTATCTACCGTGGACATCGCGGACGTATGGAAATCCGTGTAGACGTTAAGGGCGTTTCCTGCCATGGTTCCGCACCGGAGCGTGGTTCCAACGCAATCTACAAGATGGCTGACATCATCGCTGATGTTCGTTCCCTGAACAACAACGGCTGTGACGAAGACACCGATATCAAGGGCCTTGTTAAGATGCTGAGCCCGAAATACAACCCGGAGCACTACGAGGACGCTCAGTTCCTTGGAAGAGGTACCTGCACCGTTTCTCAGATCTTCTACACCTCTCCGAGCCGTTGTGCAGTAGCAGACAGCTGCGCAATCTCCATTGACCGTCGTATGACCGCAGGCGAGACCTGGGATTCCTGTCTGGAAGAGATCCGTCAGCTGCCGAGCGTTCAGAAGTATGGCGATGATGTACAGGTTTCCATGTACATGTACGATCGTCCGTCATGGACCGGCGAAGTTTACGAGACTGAGTGCTACTTCCCAACCTGGATCAACAAAGAGAACGCAGCTCACGTACAGGCTCTGTACGACGCACATGTAGCTCTGTTCGGCGAGCATCGTATGGGACCGGATTCCACCAAAGAGCTTCGTAACCGTCCGTTAATCGATAAGTGGACCTTCTCCACCAACGGTGTTGCTATCCAGGGCCGTTACGGTATCCCGTGCGTAGGCTTTGGCCCGGGTGCTGAGAGCCAGGCTCACGCTCCGAACGAGATCACCTACAAAGATGACCTTGTAAGATGCGCAGCTATGTATGTAGCAGCAGCAAACCTGTACGATGGTTCCAAGAAGACTGACGATATTTCCCAGTTCCGTGCAGGCAAGACCAACAACGATATTAAGTAATCATCGTTCCACACAGTAATAAGCAGGTCAGCGCAGAAGCTGCGCTGACCGCATAAAAACATATTACCTATTTTATAAGGAGAATAAAAAAATGGATAAAGTATTACAGGGTTACATTGACAAACTGAACAAACTGAACTTCAAAGATATGTACGAGGGTGATTTCTTCCTGACCTGGGAGAAGACCGACGACGAGCTTGAGGCTGTTTTCACCGTAGCTGACGCTCTGCGTTACATGAGAGAGCACAACATCTCCACCAAGGTATTCGAGTCCGGCCTGGGCATCTCCCTGTTCCGTGATAACTCTACCCGTACCCGTTTCTCTTTCGCATCTGCTTGTAACCTGCTTGGTCTTGAGGTTCAGGATCTTGACGAGGGCAAGAGCCAGATCGCTCATGGTGAGACCGTTCGTGAGACCGCTAACATGATCTCCTTCATGGCAGACGTTATCGGTATCCGTGATGATATGTACATCGGCAAAGGTAACAAATACATGCACGACGTAGTAGACGCTGTAACCGAGGGACACAAGGACGGTGTTCTGGAGCAGAAACCTACTCTGGTTAACTTACAGTGCGATATCGACCATCCGACCCAGTGTATGGCTGATATGCTTCACATCATCAATACCTTCGGCGGCGTTGAGAACTTAAAGGGTAAGAAAGTAGCTATGACCTGGGCTTACTCCCCGAGCTACGGCAAACCGCTTTCCGTACCGCAGGGTGTTATCGGCCTGATGACCAGATTCGGTATGGACGTTGTTCTGGCTCATCCGGAAGGATATGAGGTAATGCCGGAGGTTGAGGAAGTAGCTAAGAAGAACGCTGAGAAGACCGGCGGCAGCTTCACCAAGACCCATTCCATGGCAGAGGCATTCAAGGATGCTGATATCGTATATCCGAAGAGCTGGGCTCCGTTCGCAGCTATGGAGAAGAGAACCAACCTGTACGCTGAGGGCGACACCGACGGCATCAAGGCTCTGGAGAAAGAGCTGCTTGCTCAGAACGCAGAGCACAAAGACTGGTGCTGCACCGAAGAGTTAATGTCCACCACCAAGGATGGCAAGGCTCTGTACCTGCACTGCTTACCGGCTGATATCAACGACGTATCCTGCAAGGACGGCGAGGTTGAGGCTTCCGTATTCGATCGTTATCGTACTCCTCTGTACAAAGAGGCTAGCTACAAGCCGTACATCATCGCAGCTATGATCCTGCTTGCTAAACAGCAGTGCCCGCAGGAGACCTTAAAGAAACTGGCTGAGAAGGCAACTGAGAGACATATGGCTTAATTGCCGGCTAGTTCAAAATCGGTAAATTGGGAAAACCCCTTTTTATACAACAACCTGCTCAACAAAAGCGGTGGCAGTCCTTAAACGGACTGCCATCACTGCTTCAAAAAGAAAAAATGAAAATAGTCCGCGGGGGAAAAATTACAGTTTAACAGTAACGGAAAGCGGACGTAGGAGATATTGTTATGGGAAAAAGAATTGTAATCGCCCTTGGCGGTAATGCATTGGGAAGTAACCTGCCGGAGCAGATGGTTGCAGTAAAGAAAACTGCTTCCGCAATCGTAGATCTGATCGAGGCAGGCAATGAAGTTGTAATCGCACACGGTAACGGACCGCAGGTCGGCATGATCCAGAACGCAATGTCCGAGCTGACCCGTTCCAACCCGGAGAAATACATTCCGTGTCCGCTGTCTGTATGCGTGGCTATGAGCCAGGGCTACATCGGATACGATCTGCAGAACGCACTGCGTGAGGAGATGCTGGACAGAGGCATCACCACCGGCTGCACCACCATCCTGACCCAGGTAGAAGTAGATGCTCATGATCCGGCTTTCAAGAATCCGACCAAGCCGATCGGCGCATTCATGACCAAAGAAGAGGCTGACAAGATGGTTGCAGAGCAGGGCTACAAGGTAGTAGAGGATGCAGGACGCGGCTACCGCCGTGTGGTTGCTTCTCCGAAGCCACAGTCCATCATTGAGATCGACACCATTCGCAGCCTGGTTGAGAACGACTACGTTGTTGTTGCCTGCGGCGGCGGCGGTATCCCGGTATTTGTAACTGAGGGTCATCACTTAAAGGGGGCTGCAGCAGTCATCGATAAAGACTTTGCAGCAGAGAAGCTGGCAGAGCAGTTAAACGCAGACTGCCTGATCATCTTAACCGCAGTTGAGAAGGTTGCTGTTCATTTCGGCAAACCGGATCAGGAGTGGCTGTCCGAGCTTACCCCGGAGACTGCACAGAAGTATATCGAGGCTGGCGAGTTTGCACCGGGCTCCATGCTTCCGAAGGTACAGGCAGCTGTTGCTTTCGCCCAGTCCGCACCGGGACGCGAGTCCTTAATCACCCTGCTTGAGAAAGCAAAAGATGGTATCAACGGATTAACTGGTACCAGAATTCATCAGTAAACATGATAAATATGGATTATAGCTGTGAGAATGTTCGAATGGTTATGATCGTCTGACAGCGAATAACCGCAGGAGTGGCTTGTCTACTCTTGCGGTTAAAGTTGTATACAGGGATAGGAGAATTTCAAACTATGAAGAAATTAGTAAAAAATGGAATGCTATGCACAGAGAGCGGCGTATATGAAGCAGATCTCTTAATCGAAGACGATGTGATCCGCGAGATCGGAACCGGTCTTGCAGATGAGGAAGCCGAAGTGGTAGACGCAAGCGGCAGGTATGTGCTTCCGGGTGCTGTAGATATCCACACCCATATGGATCTGGATGTGGGCATTGCCCGTGTCATTGACGATTTCTATACCGGAACCATTGCGGCGGCCTGCGGTGGTACTACCTCCATTGTAGACCATATGGCCTTCGGCCCGAAGGACTGCAGCCTGTGGCACCAGGTAAAGGAATACCACAAACTGGCAGATGGCAATGCGGTCGTAGACTATGGCTTCCATGGCGTGTTCCAGCATGTAAATCCGCAGGTCCTGGAAGAGATGGGCGAGATTGCGAAGGAAGAAGGCATTACCAGCTTTAAGGTTTACATGACCTACGGCTACGGTCTGGGCGACGGTGACCTGATGCAGATCCTGACCCAGGCGAAGAAAGACGGCATCCTCATTGCTTCCCACTGCGAGAATGACGGGATTGTCAACTACTGGCGTGACAAGTTTGTAAAAGAGGGCCACACCCAGGCCAAGTATCACCCGGTCAGCCGTCCGGCTGAGGCCGAAGCGGAAGCCGTGAACCGTTTCCTGTATCTGGCTGAGTCTGCAGGGGAGGCACCGGTCTATGTGGTACATTTATCCAGCAAGCAGGGCATTATGGAAGTGCGCCGCGCGAAACGCCGTGGTCAGAAGCATTTTGGCGTGGAAACCTGTCCGCAGTACCTGTTTCTGACCGATGACCGCTACGCAGATGACCAGGAGGGGTTAAAGGCCATCATGGCACCGCCGCTTCGCAAGAAGGATGATAACGAAGCACTCTGGCAGGCCCTGGAGAACGGGGAATTGGACGCAGTCGCAACTGACCACTGCCCATTCACCTTCACAAAGCAGAAACAGCAGGGCGCGAAGGACTTTACCCAGTGTCCGAGCGGAGCGCCGGGCGTGGAGGAGCGCCTGCCGCTGATGTTCTCAGAGGCAGTAAAGGGCGAGCATCTGACCATTCCGCAGGTGGTTCATTATCTGTGCACGAATCCGGCTAAGATTGCCGGACTGTACCCGAAGAAGGGCACCATTCAGACCGGTTCTGACGCAGATCTGGTACTCATCGACCCGAAGAAGGAGTGGACCATCACCATAGAGAAAATGCACGGAAACGCGGATTACACCTGCTACGAGGGCACGAAGGTAACCGGTGCCATCGAGAAGGTATTCCTGCGCGGCAACGAAATCGTTTCTGACGGAGCCTTTGTGGGAACACGCGGAGAAGGACAGTACTTAAAGAGAGGAAAGAGCTCTCTGGCAGAGTAATATAAAATTGGAATCAGGCCCCGGCGGTGGAATGCAGATCGTCAGATGGAACGGGAAGCAGGCCGGGGATGAAAGAAAGGAAGCAGGGAACATGCAGAATACGGATGCGGTGGTATGGACAAAGAAATTAGTCAGCATTGAGAGCACAAATCCGGGAAAAGAAGAGCATGAGATTGCCGGATTTTTAGAGCAGGAGATCCTGGCGGCGCTCCCGGAGAGCGGTGAGCTGAAAAAAGATTACACAAAGGAGGGGCGCCCCATTTTAATGGCCGTCCTTCCTGGTGAGACAAAAGAAGAACTGGTGTTTATCTGTCACATGGATACTGTCCCGATTACCGGCGGCTGGACAAAGAATCCGCTGGGCGAGGACGGGGAGAACGGCCGTTTCTTTGGCCGCGGTTCCTGCGACATGAAATCCGGCCTGGCTTCCGCACTGTGCGCGTTTCTGGAAGCGGCAGCACAGGTGAAGGAAACCGGAAAGGCGCCGAGGCGAACCTTAAAGTGGATCGGTACTTCAGATGAAGAGGGTGACATGACCGGCGCGGAGCGCGTGATTGAACTGGGCTGGGTAACGAAGGACAGTCTGGTCATGGATACCGAACCGACGGATGGTGAGATCCAGACCGCCCATAAGGGCCGTTACTGGTTTGAAGTGACCATGCGCGGAAAGGCAGCCCACGCCAGCCGCCCGGAACAGGGCATGGATGCCATTGCCGGTATGGCCTACATGCTGGCTTCTGCCCGCAATCGTATGAAGGAGCTGAAGGAAGATGCGTTCCTGGGCAGGTCTACCATCGTGTTTGGTGAGATCCGGGGAGGCGTTCACCCGTATCAGGTTCCGGCAGAATGCAAGGTATCGGTGGATATGCGTGTCGTTCCGCCGTATCACATTGAGGATGTGAAAGCGCTTCTGGAGGCTGCCGCCAAGGATGCGGCAAAGGAGATTCCGGGACTGAAAGCGGAAATTCAGATTACCGGAAACCGTCCTCCGATTGCACATCATGAGGATGCCGAAATGCTTGCCCGCATCCGGGCAGCGGTAGAAGAGGCAACCGGCAAGGCACCGGTGGTTTCCGCATTCCCGGGTTATACCGATACGGCAGTTATTGCCGGAACGACCGGAAACTGCAACTGCCTCTCTTACGGTCCGGGCACCCTGGCCATGGCCCACAAGGCAGACGAGTACGTGGATGAGGCGGATATCCGCCGCTGCCAGAAGGTGTATGAGACACTGCTGGAGGACTGGCTGTGGAAATAAGGAAATGACAGAAAAGTGGTCCTGACTGAAAATTTTGGAAGACGGGGCCGCTTTGTCTGTATCTGGACGGAACAGAGTCTCTGTGCTATGATAAGAAAAAGTTATGCGGCTTGTTTGCAGACTGGCATTTTCTGCGTGGGAATGTTTGGCAGAACAGGCAGGGTTTCAGGAAAGGAGAAGTTATGGCAGGAGGTTTATTTTGCAGCAGCGGTGGCTGCACGGCAAAGCTAGGCCCGGATATTCTGGAGCGGGTCTTAAGCCGGATTGAACGCGGCGCGGCCAATCCCAATCTGCTGGTGGGGTTTGACAGCAGTGATGACGCGGCGGTCTACCGTGTCAGTGACGATGTGGCTGTGGTGCAGACGCTGGATTTCTTTCCGCCGATGCTGGAGGATCCCTATGTGTTCGGACAGATCGCGGCAACCAATGCGCTGAGTGATGTGTACGCCATGGGCGGTGAGGTCATCAGTGCGCTGAATATTGTCTGCTTTCCGCAGGATGAGGATCTGAATGTTCTCGGCGAGATCATGCGGGGCGGTTCGGAAAAGGTGGTGGAGGCCGGAGCGGTGCTCTGCGGCGGCCATTCCATCAATGACAAAGATGTGAAGTACGGACTTTCTGTAAACGGTGTCGTGCATCCGGACCGGATCTATAAAAATAACGGCGGACAGGCCGGAGATGTGCTGATCCTGACCAAGAAGCTGGGAGTCGGCATCATGAATACCGCAAACCGTGTGGGAGCGGCTTCGAAAGAGGCTATGGATGAGGCAATTACATCCATGACCACATTAAACAAGTATGCGGCGGCCATCTCCAAAAAATATACGGTACACGCCTGTACCGATGTGACTGGATTCAGCTTTTTAGGTCATCTGCATGAGATGCTGGACAAGCGGCTGTGGGCGGTGGTGGATACGCTGAGTATTCCGTACATCAAAGAGGCCTATACCCATGCGGAAAATTTCATGATCACGGCGGCTGGACAGCGCAACCGCAACCACGTTGGCGCGTTTGTAGATTTCAAGGGCGTTCCGTTCCCGCTGGAGGAGATTTTATTTGATCCGCAGACCTCAGGCGGCCTGCTCTTTGCGGTGCCCCAGGAGGAAGGAAAAGCATTCCTGCAGGAATTAAAGGAAGCCGGACTCCCGGCCCAGATTGTGGGGCGGCTTATAAAACCGGAGGATGCCGGATTCAAGAGAGAAATCACGGTGCTGTAAGAACGATGACGGCATGGAACAGCTCCTAATAAATATTGCGGCAATGCTTTCCGGAATTTCCGGGTCATGCCGATAAAATCAGGAAAGAGAGGAAACTGCTATGACAAGAGTAGACGCAAGAGGCGAGATCTGCCCGATCCCGTTAATTAAGGCAAAAGAGGCTATCAAAAACTTAAACGGAGCAGGGAATGTGGAGGTTCTCGTAGATAACGAGATCGCAGTCCAGAACCTGGAGAAGATGGCCGGACAGATGGGCTACGGCGTGGAGTCTTCCAAAGAGGAGGAGAAAACCTGGAAGGTGGTTCTTCATGTGAGTGGTCAGGAAAAGTCCGCAGAGGAGATCCCGGCAGATCAGTGCTTGGTTCCGGGAAAGAAGAAAACGGTGGTTGCTGTTACCGCAGATCATATGGGCGAAGGCAACGAGGAGCTTGGCAAAGTGTTGATCAAAGGATTCTTATTTGCCCAGACCCAGCTGGAAACCCTGCCGGATACCATTTTATTCTACAATGGCGGCGCAAAGCTGACCTGTGAGGGTTCTGACTCCATTGAAGACTTAAAGAAGCTGGAGGAGGCTGGTGTGCAGATCCTGACCTGCGGCACCTGCTTAAACTACTACGGACTGACTGAGAAGTTAAAAGTTGGCGGTGTCACCAACATGTATGTGATCGCGCAGACCATGGCCGAAGCGGACCTGGTTGTACGGCCATGATCTATCTGGACAATGCGGCCACCTCTCTGCACAAGCCGGAGACGGTGGCCGATGCCGTTTATAAAGTCCTGGTCTCCGGCAGCGTAGGCAACGCGGCAAGAGGAAGCAATGAGGCATCGCTGCAGGCTCTGCGCCTGGCGGTGGAAACCCGGAGCAGGCTGGGGGAACTGTTTGGTTATCCGCATCCAAACCAGGTGGCATTTTCCATGAATGCCACCGACAGTCTGAATATGGCTATTCAGGGACTGCTGGAACCGGGAGACCACGTGATCACCACCCAGATGGAACACAATTCCGTGCTGCGGCCGCTGTACCGGAAAGAAAAAGAAGGGATTGATCTGACCATCATTCCCTGTGATGAAAAGGGACGAATCTGTCTGGATGTTCTCGCAGGAAGTATCCGGCCGGATACCAAAGCCCTGATCTGCACCCATGCGTCCAATCTGACGGGCAATGTCAATGATCTGGAAAAGCTTGGGGCCATGTGTCACGAAAATGGAACGCTGTTCGTTGTAGACGCGGCCCAGACAGCAGGCCTTCTGCCGATTGATATGGAACGGATGTACATTGACGTGCTGTGCTTTTCCGGTCATAAGGGACTTTTAGGCCCGCAGGGCATGGGCGGTATCTGCGTGCGGGAGGGCGTGAAGATGAAACCGTTTCGCGTGGGCGGTACCGGAATCCGCACATATGACAAAGAACAGCCAGAGGAAATGCCGACGCTGTTAGAGGCAGGAACCTTAAATATGCCGGGCATTGCGGGCCTTTTAGCCGGAGTGGAGTACATTCTGGAGAAAGGAACGGATGCCATCTGGAGGCAGGCAGACGCATACGCGCGGGCTTTTTATGAGGGTGTGAAACATCTGTCGGGCGTCCGTTTATATGGTGATTTTGACGCGGCCATCCGGACACCGGTGGTGACGCTGAACCTGAAGGATTATGACTCCGCTGCTGTGGGCGATGAACTGATGCAGCGGTTTGGCATTGCGGTCCGCTCTGGTGGTCACTGCGCGCCGTTGATGCATAGAGCCCTTGGAACCGGAAAGCAGGGAGCCGTACGCTTCAGCTTTTCTTATTTTAATACGATGGAAGAGGTGCAGGAGGCCGTGAAAGCCATGCGGATCCTGGCCTGGGAGGAATAAGATGCTGAAAAAAGAATTTCGCCTGATCATCACCTTTCGGGATACGGTCATGGCCATCCGCATGGAAAAGGCCATGAAGGAAGCCGGGCTGCCCGGGCGGATCATCCCGCTTCCCAGTGCCATTTCCGCAGGCTGCGGCCTGTGCTTTATGGCACCGTTAGATGCGAGAGAGGCACTGGAACAGGAAATGAAAAGGCAGGATATTACATGGGAACTGATCACAGAATTAATGCTGTAACAATGGCCGCAGCGCTTTTGGGCGCGGTGCTGCTTGGCGGCTGCAGCCATACTTCGTATGAGAAAATTACGGTTGTGGAGACGGATGCGCAGCAGGCAGAGGGCACAGGGAAAACAGAAGAGAATCTGGCGGCAGAACGGATTGGAGAGTCCGATGCAGAGACTGGGATTATTTTGGAGACAGAAGATCAGAATGCGGAAGATTTTTTGGAAAATGCCGGGGAGTCGGGACAGAATTTGGCAGATGGAATGCAGGCCGGAAATCCAGATGGAACTGGTGGCGCGGATGCTCTGGATCCTTCCGGAGATCCGGGCGCAGCGTCCGATTCCATGACGATCCTGTTCTCTGGTGACGTACTTCTGTCCGACCATGTCTTAAACGCTTACAGCCGTGCGGGCGGAATCTCCGGGGTGCTGGATGGTGGTTACTTAAACGCAATTCAGTCCGCGGATTATTTTGTGGTTAACGAGGAATTTCCGTTCAGCAGCCGTGGAACCCAGGCGGCAGACAAGCAGTATACCTTCCGTCTGGCACCGGAAAAGGTTTCCATGTTCCAGGAGATGGGAATTGACGCGGTAACGCTGGCGAACAATCATGCGCTGGATTATGGCACAGACGCGCTGCTGGATACCTGCGAGGTGCTGGATGGCGCAGGCATTCTGCATACCGGAGCCGGGAAAGACTTAAACGCGGCAAAACAGCCGGTGGTGTTTGAGAAAAACGGACAGCGGGTGGCACTGATTGGGGCAACCCGCGTGATCCCGGAGGCAGGCTGGGCGGCTGCGAACGGCCACCCGGGCATGCTGTCCTCCTATGAGGTTTCGGTGGAGCCGCTGCTTGCGCAGATTGCAGAATGCCATGCACAGGGAGAGAAGGTTGTGGTTCTGATCCACTGGGGCATTGAGCGCGACGAGATGCCCCAGGAATATCAGCGGGCGCTGGCAAAGCGCTACATCGATGCCGGGGCGGATCTGGTCATCGGAAGCCACCCGCATGTGCTGCAGGGCATCGAGTATTACAAAGGCAAGCCGATTTTCTACAGCCTGGGCAATTTTGTGTTTGGAAGCTCCATTCCCAAAACCATGCTGGTGCAGGCTGAATTTTCCGGTGACAGTCTGGATTTAAAGCTGATTCCGGGAACTTCTTCCGGCGGTTATACCCGCACTCTGACGGATGCGGGAGCGAAAACACAATTTTATCAGTATTTAGAGGGAATCTCCTTTGGGGTTTCTCTGGGAGCGGACGGCACCGTCAGCCCGCAGCCCTGAGTCACGCCCCGTTCTTTGAAGCGCCTGGTGAGGGAATTGAGCACCAGGCGCTTATTTGCGCTCCAGAGCGGCGCGATCAGCAGAGACTTTGGTCCGTCTCCGGTAATCCGGTGGATGACCAGCTCTGGCGGCAGCAGGGCCACGCAGTCAATGAGCAGATCCAGGTATTCCTCCAGGGTCATGACCGGAAACGGATGCTGCTCATAGACCGATGCCAGATCGGTGCCCTTTAAGACATGGAGCAGCTGCAGCTTGATGCCCTGGATATCCTGATTTGCCAGATAGCGCACGGTCTCTAATATCCGCCCCCGGTCTTCGCCGGGAAGCCCCAGAATGACATGGACAATGGTTTCCAGTTTTCGCGCGCGAAGCCGGGATAAGGCATCTGTGAAGGTGGAGAGCGGATAACCGCGGCGAATAAAGGCAGCGGTATCTTCATGGATGGTCTGCAGGCCCAGTTCAATCCAGACCGGTTTTTCCCGGTTTAAGCGGGTGCACAGATTCAGCACCTCATCCGGCAGGCAGTCCGGCCGGGTGCCGATGGAGAGCGCCACAACCTTCGGGTGGCGGATGGCTGCGGAAAACAGGGTTTCCAGGTAGGAAAGCGGCGCGTAGGTGTTGGTGTAGGACTGAAAGTAGGCAATGTAGGCATCCGGCGCAGAGCCCATCTTATTTTTGATGCGGGTGATGGCCTCCTCAATCTGATTGTTGACGGCAGTGGCAATCAGGGTTTGCCAGTCCTGGCCGGAACTGCAGGATGCCGGATGAGCCACGTCAGTGGCCGGATTGTCATGAAATATGGAAGACGAAGACGCGGAAAACGCGGAAAAATCCAGCGGCGCGGCAAAATCCCCGGATCCGCCCTCGCTGCAGAAGATACAGCCGCGCGTTCCCAGCGTTCCGTCCCGGTTTGGGCAGGTCATGCGGCCGTCCAGAGCGATCTTGTAGACCTTCTGGCCGAAGCGGGATTTCAGTTCAAAGTCCAGGGAGTGATAAGGTTTGCCGTTCCAGTTCATGTTCGTGTTTCCTTTCGTGTCCGGGAATTTTCTGTTCCTTTTCTATACGTAACTGTTCAGTACCCTCACAGTTACGGGCAAAAATCCATTGAAAATTGCCTTCGGCAATGGGATTTTTGCCTGCAAGCCCATGTTTTCATACGGTCAGCGCAGTGAATGCGCAGACCTACTGAACAGTTACTTCTATACAGTATACCATAGATGACCGGGAGGCGCTTCGGCAGTTTGCATGTTTGCCGCGAAAAAGACTGCACGGCGTAAAAAAAACACAGACAGGCGAAAGAATATTGTATTGTCCGTAAAACAAACGGTGTGGTATACTGAAAACTACGAGCGGCAGTGAGGCGTGATTGTTTGCCGGAAAGAATGAAAAACTGCCGGGGGATTTTTGCATGGCCGGAACCTATTGTGGAAAATGGGCGGACCTGCATGGAGAAAACGGAGGGGTAAAGGATGAACACAGCAAAAACATTGGAACTGTTAAGATCAGAAGCAGCAGGTACCCGTATGTGCGAGTTATACGGAGCAGATAAAGCGGAGGAGAACATCCGCCGTTATGAGGACCTGGTACAGAAATTCCAGGAGAACTTTGGGGAGAAGGACATTCTGATGTTCAGTTCCCCGGGCAGAACGGAGATCAGCGGAAACCATACCGACCATAACCATGGCAAGGTACTGGCAGGAAGCATCAACCTGGATTGTGTGGGAATTGCGGCAAAGAATGAATCAAGCAAGGTCAATATCATCAGTGAGACGTTTCATCAGAAATTCACCATCGACTTAAATGATCTGCAGCCGAGTGCCAAGAAAGCAGGAACGGTGGATCTGGTGAAGGGCCTGTTAAAGGGATTTCAGGAGTCCGGCTATGAGGTGGGCGGCTTTGACGCTTACATCACCAGCAATGTCATCAGCTCTGCCGGTGTAAGCTCTTCCGCATCCTTTGAGATGCTGCTGTGTTCCATGCTGAACCGTTTCTTCAATGACGGACGCATGGATACCGTTGCTTACGCCCACATCGGAAAGTACGCGGAGAACGTGTACTGGGATAAGGCTTCCGGTCTGCTGGACCAGATGGCCTGCGCGGTAGGCGGTCTCATTACCATTGATTTTCTGGAGCCGGCGGCTCCGAAGGTAGAGCAGATCGATTTTGATTTTGCGTCCCAGAATCACAGCCTCATCATCGTGCAGACCGGAAAAGGCCATGCAGACCTGAGTGCGGATTATTCTTCCGTTCCGAATGAGATGAAGAAGGTAGCACAGTTCTTTGGCAAGGAGGTCTGCGCGGAGGTAACAGAGCAGCAGGTGATTGATAACATTCAGGAGGTCCGCGCGTTTGCCGGAGACCGTTCCGTGATGCGTGCCCTGCATTTCTTTGAGGAGAATAAGCGGGTTGAGGCCGAGGTGGCAGCTTTGAAAGAGGGCCGCTTTGCGGATTTCCTGGCCAATATCACGGCATCCGGAAACTCTTCCTGGAAGTGGCTGCAGAACTGCTACACCACAGCCAGCGTGCAGGAACAGGGAATCTCCATTGCCCTGGCACTTACCGAGCTGTTTATTGCCGAGAAGCAGCGCGGCGCATGCCGCATCCACGGCGGCGGTTTCGCAGGTGTCATCATGGCTATGCTGCCAAACGACATTGTGGACGAGTACATTGACTACATCGAGCATGCCATGGGCGCAGGCAGTGCGTACCGTATGAGCATCCGCCCGTATGGTGCAGTGTGCGTGAATGACATCATTTAAAAACTTCCTTTTTTCGTCAATCTGTGATATGATGGCGGGCGGTAGTGATGCCGCCCGCGTTTTTGTATGATAGGAAATTGCGTTCTATCATACAAAAACGCTCCGCGAGGATGCGCACTCGGCGCAATGGCAGATGGTTGCTGAAGCAACCGCGCCTCGGCGCGAGAATCCGGCAAGCCGGATTCTTTTTCATGTGCACTTGATGCAGGAAAAACTGGCCGTCAGAGCAGCCTGGCCTCGGCATATCACTTCCGGACGGAAAAGAGGATAAGACAAACGTTATGAAGCATTATAAAAAGATTACAGCCCTGATCTACGGGGCTTTATTATTGATCTGCATCGGGATTGTGTGGCTCCTTGGGGCACTGAACCGGCAGGGAAATACCGGAACTGGCCGGGAGTCCGCAGTTCAGGAGAGCAGTCAGCAGGCAGGAGAGAACCCAGGTGGGGGCAAAACGGGGACGGGAACTGAAAACGGACCGGATGCGGCAGACCATGGTCTGGATGAATCCGAAGACTCCGGGGAAGAACGCCTGGCCCGTCTGGAAGAGGAGCGCCAGGAATGGCTTGCGGAATACCGCAGACAGCAGAGACGGCACCGCAGAGCGCATGGATCAGGAAAAACAGAAGAGGAGACGGAAGCAGAGAAGCCCTATGAGCCGCCAACTCTGATGCTGGCTTCCGATCTTCACTTTATGAGCAACACTACCCACGATGACGGAAAAGCTTTCTGGAGCATGGTGGAGCATGATGATGGCAAGATTGACCAGTACAGCGAGGAGATGCTGGATACGCTGGTGGAGACAGCCATCCGGAATCATCCCACAGCTCTGGCGCTTACCGGTGACATTACCTTAAACGGGGAGCGGATCAACCACGAGCTGCTGGCGGAAAAACTTCAGAAGATTCAGGACGCGGGCATTCCGGTGCTGGTGATTCCGGGAAACCACGACATTCAGAATAAAAATGCCTCCACGTATTTTGGAACGCAGCGGGAGAAGGCGGAGTATCTGGAAACGGGAGAAGATTTTTATGAAATTTATCATCAGTTTGGTTACGACCAGTCCCCAAACCGCGACACGGCATCCTTAAGCTATGTGTATCCGCTGGATGCAAAGCACTGGCTTTTGATGATGGATTCCTGCATTTACGATGACGGAAACCACGTAGAAGGCCGCATTGGGGATGCCACCTTAAAATGGATGGAGACGCATCTGAAGGTGGCAAAGGAGCATGATATCCAGGTGATCGTGCTGGCACATCACAATCTGCTGCAGGAAAGCCGCCTGTTTACGACCCAGTGTGAAATGGAGAACGGGTCGGAGGTGACGGCACTTCTGGAGCAGTATCAGGTGCCGCTTTACATCAGCGGGCATCTGCATGTGCAGCGGATCCGGGAGCATGTGACCGGACCGGGGCTGGAAGATGAGCAGGAGGGCATTCATGAGATTGTGCTGAGCCCCTATTCCTTCCCGGGCAATCAGTATGGCATGCTGAGCTGGGATTTGAATGATACCATGTCCTTTGAGACCCGGCGTGCGGATGTGGCAGCCTGGGCAAAGGAGCAGGGATCGGAAAATCCGGAACTGTTAAATTTTTCAGAATGGTCCCGGCAGTACACGAAATCCGTGATTCAGGAACAGGTAAAGCAGACCATCACCATGGTGCCGGATGACTTAAAGGAGAAGATGGCATCGCTGTATGCGGATCTGTATCTTCCATATTGTCTGGGAGAGGCAGTGCCATGGAATGACGCAAAACAGACATCGGCCTACACGCTCTGGCAGCGGGTGGATCCAAAGGGAAAAAAATTTAAGGAAATGCAGAGCATGGCAGAGGACAGCCGTGTGGCCAGACAAAACTGGAGTGGAGGCGGCCGGCAGGAAACGACAGAAATGAATCCGGCAGGGCAGTCAGAATCGTAAGAATGTCTTTGAGAGAAAGACAGATGCACATAACAGTATGACAACATGAAAATGTCATAATAACACAATATAAATGCTGTAATTGAGCCAATAAGAATAGTGTTTGTCTTTTACATAGGAACGAGTTATAGTCTCTCTGGCATAGGAGAGGGATTATAACTCGTTCTGCTTTTCTTTTGCTTTTAAGGCAAAAATATGAATCAGATTTTGGGGGAAATTATGGCTACACAGCAGATTGAAGATCCAGTTAAACGCAAAATTGTGGAATACGCGCTGATCACCGTGAGTATCTGGATCATGGTCGTGGGAATTTATTTTTTCAAATTCCCGAATAACTTTTCATTTGGCGGCGTTACGGGCTTTTCGTCCGTGGTCAGCAGACTGACCGGAATGAACGCCAGTGATTTTACCTTTGTAGTGAACACCGGCCTTCTGGTGCTGGGATTTTTATTCCTGGGAACCGATGTGGGCATCAAGACGGTATATTCCAGTATGCTGATGTCCTTCAGCTTAAGTGCTCTGGACCGTTTTATACCGATGGCAGGCACCATCACCGACCAGCCCATGCTGGAATTGATCTTCGCGATCTTCCTTCCGGCCATTGGCTCCGCAATCCTATTTAACATTGGCGCGTCCAGCGGCGGCACCGATATCATTGCCATGATCTTAAAAGCACATTCCAGCATGAACATCGGAACTGCGCTTCTGGTGGTGGATATCACCTCCGTGGTCATGTCCTTCTTCGTATTCGGACCGACCACCGGACTGTATTCCTCTCTGGGCCTGATGGCGAAATCCCTGGTGATCGATGGCGTTATCGAGAATATCAACCTTTGTAAGTGTTTCAATATCATCTGCGATAATCCGGATCCCATCTGCGATTTTATCATTGAGGATCTGAACCGCAGTGCCACCATTTACAAGGCACAGGGCGCTTTTTCCCATCACAGCAAGACCGTTATTATGACGACCATGAAACGCAGTCAGGCCGTGCACCTGCGCAATTACATCAAGAAAGTGGAGCCGACCGCATTTATCCTGATCTCAAACTCCAGTGAGATTATCGGCAAGGGATTTTTAAGCAACTAAATACAGCATGAAAATGAGAAAACCACAGTAGCTTCCGGAAAGAAGCCACTGTGGTTTTCTGGCATATAATAGAGAAAAGAAGAATACTGGAGGATGGAAGATGGCAGACAACAATCCGCAGCTTCAATCCGTGGATCGATTTCAGAAGGCATATATAGAACAGGAAAAATATCATGAGAGAAAAGTCAGAACCATAAGAGTCATGATCCTGGTGTTGTTTCTCGCCCTGTGGGAGCTCTGCACAAGACTGGATATGGTTGATGATTTTATATTCAGCTCGCCGTCCAGAGTCTTTTCCTGTTTCCGGAAGATGGTGCTGGATGGCAGCATCTTTTCCCATATCGGGATCACACTGTTCGAAACGATTGTCAGCTTTCTGATCGTTACGGTAATCGGAATTTCGGCAGCAGTCCTGCTATGGTCCAGCCGGAGCGCATCGGAAATCCTGGAGCCATATCTGGTGATGCTAAACAGCCTGCCAAAGTCCGCTCTGGCCCCTATGCTGATCGTATGGATGGGAAGCCATGTGCATACCATCATCGCGGCGGCGGTTTCCGTAGCTGTGTTCGGCTCAATCCTGACGCTGCAGTCCGGTTTTTCCTCTATGGATCCGGATCAGATACGGTTGATCTATACTCTTGGAGGAACGAAGAAGGATGTGCTCACAAAGGTATTATTGCCTGGCTCTGTGCCCCTGATCTTGAGCAATATGAAGGTCAATGTGGGACTGTGTCTGGTGGGGGTGATCATCGGAGAATTCCTGGCGGCAAGGAGAGGACTTGGTTATCTTATTATTTATGGCAGCCAGGTTTTTAGCTGTGTCTACATCTGATATGAATCGGTATCGTGATTTTGGGCATAAATAAAAGGTTTTGATTCATAAGGGAGGTATGTGCTATAATGGAAAGCATAAATAATGGAGGGTTGAATACCGTGGAACTGAAACGAGATATTTATAAAAGGTTACTGGAGTGGAAGCGGGAAAATACTCATAAGGTTCTGGAACTAGAAGGTGCACGCCAGGTTGGTAAGACCTTTATTCTGGACAAGTTCGCAAAAGAAAATTATAAGGTACAGATCTATGTTAATATGGCTCAGACTTCCGGACAGGAATTTTTAGCCTGTCTCGAACAGGCAACGGCATGGCAGCCTGGAATGAAACGCAAAGAACGTCCGATCCATGAGGCCTTGTCTTTATTTCATGGAGAATTTGAGGATAACAAAGATACCATTGTTGTGATTGATGAAATTCAGGAGTCATCTAAAGTTTATTCTATGATCCGTCAGTTTGCCAGAGAGTTTGAATGTGATTTTATCGTGACAGGAAGCTATCTGGGAAAGACCAGAGAAAAAGACTTTTTCCTCTCTGCCGGAGATGTGGATTCTCTTACTATGACCTCTCTTACATTTGCAGAATTTCTGGAAGCAGCAGGAAAGCGTGAACTGTATGAAACGATTGACCTCTATGGAGCATCCGATCATGCGCAGTATGATGAACTAAAACACTGGTTTGATGTGTATCTTCACATTGGAGGATATCCAGAGGTAGTAAAGGCCTATTTGGAGACGGGAAATCTGGAACAGTGCGCAGATATCATTGAGTCACTTATCAGGATTTTTGTGAAGGAATCCGGTCGGTATTTTGAGAGTCCGTTGGAAACGGCTACGTTTGAAAAGGTCTTCTCATCCATAGCAACGATGATGCTGAAAGAAAAGAAAGGTACAAAAGATCTGATTACAGATTTGACAAGCATCATTTTCAAGGAGGAGAGCGGACGGATTGCGAAAAAGACGGTTAATTATGCCATCAGCTGGCTTTATTTGTCTCATCAGCTGGGATACTGCAGTAAGAGTGTGAACTGCGATAACCTGAATATTGTGGAAAACTGCAGGTACTATTTTATGGATCTGGGGATAGCAAATTATTTCCTTTCTCTGACTGGTTCCATGCAGGAGACCATTGATGGATGTCTGTGTGAGAATTTTGTGTATCTGATGCTCTTAGAGCGTATCAGAAGACGCGAAATTGCTGGGCAGGTCCCGTGGTTTGGCACGGATGAGGAAAGCAGCGGTGAATTGGATTTCTATGTGCGCAGTCGGTTAAATCATAAAAACTATGGACTGGAAGTGAAGCGTGGAAATGAAATCGCAGTAACAGCTAATAAGTTGCTGGATAAAGGCCGTTTGGACTTCGTGTACAGTCTGAAAAATACTTACGGCGGTATCAATGAAAATAAACGTGCAGTTCCGCTGTATCTGGCTGGAAGGATACCATTTGATTGTTAAAATAAGATTATAAATCTTCCAGAACAGAGTATGTATGAATGGTATTAAATAGTCATAACAATAAAAAAGTCTGTAAAGGCCCTTTTCTCGTACTGAAAAAAACGAAAAAACGGCCTTTATACTTTTTAATCAGTATTGTAAAAACGACCGTTTCTGTGATACTGATTTGACATAGGAAAATGTTGTGAAAAGGGTGCAATAAAAATGCATCCTTTTTGTTATACAGGGGGATGGATTATGCTATATGGATATGTCCGCATTTCAACGCCGGGACAGAACATTGACAGGCAGATCAGAAATATTCATCGCAGATATCCGGTGGCACTTATTGTTCAGGAGATTTACACAGGCCGGACATTGGATCGTCCGAAATGGAGAAAACTGCTGAAACAATTAAAGCCTGGAGATATCATTATTTTTGATTCTGTTTCCAGAATGGCACGAGATGCAGAAGAAGGATTTGAAGAATATCAAAAGCTGTATGCAAGTGGAATTGAACTCATATTTTTGCAGGAGCCTCATATCAACACAGAGGTTTACCGAAGAGCATTGCAGGTTTGCATTCCAAAGACCGGAACCAAAGTGGATGTTATCCTGGAAGCTGTAGAAACATATCTGATGCTGCTTGCTAAAGAGCAGATTAAGATTGCATTCGATCAGGCCCAGAAAGAAGTTGATGATCTTCGTCAGCGAACCATTGAGGGAATTGAAACAGCCAGAATTAATGGAAAAGTATTAGGCCGCCCCAAAGGCAGGCATTATGCTACAGAAAAAGAAATTCAGGCTAAACGGTTAATGCAAAAACGGGCCAAAGCATTTGGTGGTGATTTGAGTGATTCCGATTGCATGAAGGTAATTGGGGTTTCTAGAGGAACTTATTACCGATACAAAAAGGAATTATTGCATATTTAAGAATGTGTAGGTCTGCAAATCAATCACGGGAAATTAGAACAATGTCTTTATATAGTGGACATATGGTTGGATTACAGCAGACAGAAACATGGAAGTGCACCAGTTAAAACGGCACAAATACTGCAAATTAGCGAAACTAAAAAATAAAAATTCCTATATGGCCGTTTTTTCGGGGAGAAAAAGTACGAGAAAACGGCCTTTTCTATTTTTTATTAAATTTAGTGCGGTATAGGATCTTTTATAGAGAGTACGGATAGTTTGCCTGTTCAATAGTGTGTCTGCCTATAGCGTACAAACAGAATTTAAAATTTAGCGATAATGCTTCCGGAAACATAGTTCGGAAGTGCATTGTATGGAATCTTCCAGTGCCGGGTTCCGACTAGTTTAGTGGCAGGTAATGTGCCGTTTCGAATCAGGCGGTAGGCGGTGGATGTGCTGATTTTGGTGAGTTCGCAGAATTCTTTGATGGTCATATATTTTGTAGTTTCCATAGGTATTCTCCTTTCGCAGATAATTGTGATTATGAATATGTTGTTGATAATGATAATTTATGATAGAGCATAACATATCAATAATTGTCAGAATGTGTACACATGATAATTGCTTAGCTATACGTTTATATCGAAGCAGGAAATAAAAAACGCTAAAAATAGATTCAGTTTCGCGTACATGCTGGGAATGATTTTATGAAAGGAGTGAATGAGTATGAAAAATACAAAAAGCACAGATGTTCATATTAGGATTAGTTTGAAAGACAAAAGAAAACTACAAGAGAAGGCAAATAAGCAAAATCTTTCATTGTCTGATTATATTTTGAAAAACACGTTAAAGGAAAAAGAAATCAATTTGGATATGCTATCCGCATATACTCAAATTGCGGATTTCATCAATGAAATTAGAACTTTGGCAGAAAAAAATCCGGACGGCGAATTGGGAAAAAATATCTTGTCAATTATCAAAGGAGAGAGCATAAGTGTTTGAATTACGTCATGGTCATCTCATCAACAAAGCGGGAAAGCATAATTACTGTAAGCCGGAAAGTGTACAAAACCTTATTCGCTATATTGCGAGGGATAGAGAGAATGAAGATAGACAAGAAGAACTATTGGCTTGCGGTGCATGGGGCTGTTTGGAGGTATTTGGAACGGATGGAGTAATTGGCGGATTCGAACTCGCACGTTTATGTTACAGACGGCGAGGTGCATTTGGACGTTATGTAGATCATGAAATATATGAATTTTCATGTTATGAGCTAATGCAATTTCAGGAGCTGCATATCAGCTGCGAATTAGTTGCCAGAGAACTCGCGCGGAATATTTATAAAGAAGGGTACCAGGTATTCTGGGGAGTGCATGTAAAAGATAAAGGCAGTTTAAAGATCCACGTACATTTTGCCGTGAATACGATTAATTTTAACACTGGAAAGAAAAGGCACGAGAACTGGCAGGCTACAAAACAAAGGGAATTGCAGATGCAGAGTATTATTGATGCCATAATTCTCAAAGAAGAATATAAAGCCAATACAACGGAGAATCTTCCATATTAGGATTTGTTGCCGGGAAATCCTGTTTCTGGGGAGTAAAAATATATATTATTTCCATGAAGCAGGAATACATAAAGTCCTGCAGAGACCAGGCCTACAGTTTACAATCTGTTCCTGGTCTCTTTCATTTTAAGGAGGACGAATATATGTCAGCAAACGTGGAGACTATGTTTTACACCAGAACAAAGCCATGGCACGGCATGGGAACCTGTGTGGAAGAAGCACCGGATTCAAAGGAGGCCTTGCGTGTATCTGGCCTTGACTGGAACGTGATCCAGCAGCCTATTCAGACGAACAATGGACTTGGAATCCCCGGATATCGTGCAAATATCCGTGAGAGTGACAGATCAGTTCTGGGTGTGGTATCCGACCGCTACAAGGTAGTACAGAACCGGGATGCGTTTTCTTTTACTGATGCATTGCTGGGAGAAGGTGTAACTTATGAGACAGTCGGATCTTTACAAGGTGGAAAGAAAATCTGGCTGCTTGCGAAGTTGCCAGAGAAATATGTCATAGGAGAAGATGAAATTACTCCATATCTGGTATTTATGAATACACATGATGGAACCGGATCTATTAAAGTGGCAATGACTCCGATCCGGGTTGTATGCCAGAATACGTTAAATCTGGCGCTGGAGACAGCACAGAGAAGCTGGGCTGTCAAGCATATCGGTGAGCCTACACAGCGCCTACAGGATGCCAGAAATACGCTTTTCTATGCGAGTTCCTACATGAGAGAACTGGAAAACTGTGTAGAGGAGCTGTCAGCAAAGAAATTAGCAGATCAGCAGGTATATGATTATATCAATGCATTGTTTCCGTTAATCCCTAATGCCAGTGAGCAGCAACGCAAGAATGTCCTGAAATTAAAGGAAGATTTAAAAGAACGGTATTTTGAGGCACCAGATCTGCAGCATGTAGGCAAGAATGCGTATCGTTTTGTGAATGCGGTTTCGGATTTTGCAACTCATGCAAGGCCGCTTCGTATGAGCGAAAACTACAGAGAAAATCTTTTCTCACGGACGGTAGATGGAAATGTTTTGATTGACCGGGCGTTTGAGATGATGAAAGCAGCCTGAGCGAAAAATATGGAGGGAAAAAGATGCCTTGGATTATTGTTAAAATTATGATTCAGATTTTTATGCCGAAACCGTAGACTTGTGATGGAGAAGGGCCGAACAATGGTTGCTGGATTCAGTAACGGTTGTTCCGGCTTTTTATATCCTGAAAAGAAGTTTTTTATGGAATTATACAGAGGAATTGTATAAGAAGATTATTCAATGACAGAGTGCTATATTGTCATTGTTATAATATAGAAATGCAGGGAGGAAATGCGGCATGAAAAACAAAAATGAAGTGCTGAAAATTGTTGTAGGTCTGCTCATTATAGCAGCTGTGATTTTTGGTGTATTATCGAAAGGAAAGTCTGGTTCTAGCACGGGCGGTTCAGAAAGCGATTCAGGTTCCAAAGCTGCTGAATCGGGTAATACAAAGCAGGTGTCATCTGCTGAATATGTAAATAATGAACGCTATCTGTGTGATGTAGCTCTGGGATTCCGATTTGATGAAAATCTGTTTTTCAATAAGGGAGACAAAGAAGCTAAGATTATATTGGATGGAAAAGAAGTTGCCACAATAGACAAAGAAGATTCTATTTACATGAAAGCTTATCTAAAAGAAGGAAAACACAAGGTTACAATCAAAACAGGATGGCTGGGAGATTCCTCTGTTGAATTTGAAGTGGTCAGAAGAGAGACTAATTGTTTTGCATATGAGCTTAAAGATAAAGGAAAAAAGGTGAATATCGAAGAAGCCAAATCTTATAACTTCCCATCCGATGACAGCAGATATATTTGTCTTGGGGATTACAAAATCATTAAAAATGACATTATGACAGCTGATTCCTATGAAAGTGGCTATATGCAGATTGGAAATTTATATCTCACATTGCCATATTATCCGGATATGGAAGACACAGATAATGGATTTCATGGAAATATGTATGATTACTATAAAACAGGTGATGTTGATTTCTGGTCTGAGGATCTGGCAAACTATGATACGGAGGACGCATTGAAGCAGCTTCTGAAGGACGGCATTTTAAAGGATGAATACAGTGAAATAAATGATATAAAGGCCTTTTCGGTGGAGGGATATCCAGCGGTATCATGCAAGTATATTCAGAATTGGGATACCGATTTGGATACGCAGGATTATCTGGATGACATATGCGGCAAAAGAGCATCTACGGTGCATGCAGCTGTGCTTTACTGCGAAGGAACGGTATATTTCCTGACTGAGGATATGACATTTTTATCAGACGAACTGCAGGACATTGCATTCCAGGAAGCACTTGATTCATTCACTATTGTTGAAGATGAGGAAGCCGATGAAGAAACACAGGAGACCGTGGAAGAAAGCTCAGAAAGTATGCTTATGCCGGAAGTAACGATGGAAGAATCTACAGAGGCGGTCATTGAACCGAAAACTGCAGAAGAGACAATGGAAGCTGAGGATACTGACCGGGAGTATATTTTACCGGGAAGTGATGCTACATATCTTGCCGAAAAGGAATTAACGAACTTAAGCCAGGATGAACTGCGGTATGCTGTAAATGAGATTTATGCACGTCATCATAGAAGATTTAAAGATGCTCAGCTACAGGCCTATTTTGATGCCAAGAGCTGGTATACTGGCACTGTAGAGTGTAGAGCCGGAGGATTTTGATGAAAAAACATTGAATGCATATGAAAAAGAAAATGTAAAAGTTATCAGAACATATATCGAAAAAACAAAGTAATACGATTAATTTTTATAGTGGCTGGTCATTTGCATATTTAAAGCAGATGACCAGCTGTTTTCTTTTGTATTTGGTATTTTATTAGTGCATAGTTCATTGGAAGTGTGTAGGAAGAATATTCAGAAAGAGAGTGATATATTGAAAGTGAAAGGAGATGGAAACTTTTGGTAGAGAAGAAGCAGGCTGGTTATGGAATGGCTGGAATTTATAAGGAAATTGCTGAAATTGCAGGTGAAGAGATTGCGAAGACCATCCACGCAAATTTTAAAGGACAGCAGGTCGTTTTTCCTAATAAGCTTTATTCTTCACAGTACACGGCAGAGAAAATTCAGTCTGAATATAATGGAAAAAATATTAAGCAGTTGGCAATGAAGTATGGTTACACGGAGCGATGGCTCAGAAAAGTAATTAAAGACGCAGAGGAGAAGTAGGTATGGGAACGTACAAATTATATGGTTTGACGGTGCAATACTCACGTGAGGTGGAAAACTACGCAAGGGAGCTTCGAGAATATCAGAAATACGAAGATGAGCTTCTTACAAAATTTGATAAATTCTATAAAGAATATGGTTCGATGGATACCATGATGAATAAGATTGATGAGGACTGCGAAGGATTGATTTCTGATTTGGTTTCTCATTATATTAATATGATGATAGATAAAGGATTTTACGATTTAAGTGCAGATGTATTTTTATCAAAATATTTGAGCTGTTTGATAGACAGTTTTTCATCAGTTGAAAAGATTGATGAAGTAAGGGAAAAATATGATGAGATTGTAGCTGGAAAGGAACAGGCCGCAGAATATCGTCGAATGAGAAAGGCCAATCGTGGACGTTGGCAAGGCGGAGGTTTTGGTGTAGGTGGTGCAATTAAAGGCGCTGCAGTTGCGGGGACATTTAATGCAATTGGTGGAATTGGTCATAGTATGGTCAATACGGTTGGTAATATAGGTTCCAGTATTGCGGCTTCGAGTCAGAAGAAAAAAATATATACGGATTCTGAGACAAAAGCATCGATAAGAAGAGGGTTAAGCGTAGATTTTTACTTTATCTTTCAGGCCTATTTGGATATGAGGGAAGAAAAAACAGGCGAGATTTTTGAAAGAATGGATCTGGATGTGAACGATAAAGTAACTAATATGGTCAAGAATCTTAAAGGTCGTAATATACCGGAAGAAGAGTGGAAACGCTTAGCGAAAGAAATGCTGGAAGAAGCACCATATAATGATAGATTATACATGTATTTATTAGAGAAGAAGGGAGATAGTAGAAAAGAATTACAGAAGCTGGCAGAAAATTTTGGTGAAGGAGAATTTTTAAATAGCTGTAAAAGGGATATTTTAATTGACATTTATAATAGTGGAAGTGCAAAGACATTAGCTGACTGGAATGCTGTAAGGGAGAAGATATGCACAGCTATTGAAGCAAATGGAGTGGAGCAGACTGCTTATGAAGATATTCTTGCAGATGTTGATGAGAAAATAGAAAAGAGAAAGCAGATTGAGTGTACTTTTGATGGAGTAACCTATGATTCCATTGAGCAGATGGAACAGGCCAAGGCAGAAAAAGCAAAGCTGGAATCCATGACCCAGATGGATAAGCTGGGAACAGAATTTGAACTGCGGCAGGCCAAAGAAGCGATTGAAAATCTGGAACTGGAATTATATCCAAAGGACGCTTATATTGAAAAGGTTGAGACAGCTCTTAATGCCAAAATTCTGGAGCGTGAAAACCATGAAATTGACGAGATTGTAAATTCCATAGATACATTGAATACCCAGAGTGTAATGGATGCACACAGGAAACTTCAGGAACTGCAGGTTGAGCAGGCTAATAAGACGGAAGCAATGGAACATGTGCAATATATTGTAGATCATCTGGATGAAATTCAATGTACCGTTGATGGTGTATTGTATTCTGATTTTGAAACGGCCAATGAGGCGAGGGCAGAAAAGAAAAAGTGTGAGGACCTTATAGGGCGGTACATATTTTCAAATGAAGAGCAGGTTGCGGCGGCCTTAAAAGAATTGTCCGCACTTCCGATTAAACATCTCGACAAAAAAATTTATGAGGAAAAGATTCATGCACTTCGGTTGGAATACAGAGAAAAGCAGATGTTGGAGAAAGCAGGTCAGTATTTTGAATCAGATCAGTATGAAGCAGCTATAAAGGATTTAAAAACATCTGATTTGCCAGATGCATCCAAAGAAAAGCTGAAAAAAAAATTGGATCATACACTTTCTGAAAAATTTGCTGAGAAGATAGAAGAAAGCCGGAAGTATACGAAAAAGACGCAGTGGGGCAATATCATCATAGGTATGGCAATTATCCTTGTAATTGGATATTTCTTGAGCTCAGTTTTCCCAATCGTGTTTATGATAGCAGTTGTACTGGATGCTCTGTGTTTGGCAGGAACAATCATGGAAAATAAGAAGCGCAAAGGTTATAAGGGTAGTTATGAATTTATCAAAAAGTTAGAAAGCTACGGTTATGAGTTTCAGTAAAATCGTGCTATCCAAATTTTGAGATATATATTATTTATGTGAACCATAAAAAACAAGGCAAATAGATAGAGGCAGGATTGATAAAAAATGTCAGTCCTGCCTCTATTTTTGTTGCCATGCAGATCAAGAACGTGCATGCAGCACGTTCGGAGAAAGGAGATACAAAATGAAAAAGATGTCACAGAAGGAACGCTTGGATGCAATGTTGGATCGGCCTATTCCGAAAAAGAAGGTTGGTATTGTGCATTTAGAGATGGTAAAGGAGAGCCGACGGTTATATGGAACCAGCCGTTTCCGCACACCAGAAGAGGCTGCGGAAATGGTAATGCCTATGTTTGAACGGGCACACCGGGAGATGGTACTTGTCATGACCATGGATAGCAAGCTGGAAATTCAGGCTGCGGAGATTGCAGCAGTGGGTGGATTGAATTATTGCTATGTAGATATGAAGGAGATTTTTAAGCTTGCAATTCTGAATAATTCAGCTTATATCATTTGCGTTCATAATCATCCGTCCGGGGATGTGAGTCCAAGTCTGGATGATGATAAAATTACAAAACGGATGTGGAATGCAGGACAGATTCTGGGAATTGGCCTGATCGACCATATCATTGTGGGAGAATCTGGATATTACAGTTATAAGGAAGAAGGACGGATGCCAGAGGAAGCGGAGCAAAGCAACGAATATAAAGACGGTCTGATGGAAAAAACACCTGTCAGGCCGTCTTTACTGCAGATGCAGAAGGAGGATAAAAATGATTCGGTTAATGAATGCAGATGAAATTGAATGCAGGGTTGGAACGATTGGAGAACGAGGTCTGAGCTTGCTCTTGTATAAGGATGCCAGAGTCGATCAGCGTATTTTAGATGAAACCTTCACGGAATTTGGGTGGCGTCGGACACATCAGGAAATTGGGGGGAAGCTGTTCTGCACAGTGGATGTTTGGGATGCAGAAAAGCAACAGTGGATTTCCAAGCAGGATATCGGTACAGAAAGCACGGCAGAGAAGGAAAAAGGCCAGGCATCAGACAGTTTTAAACGTGCGTGTTTTAATTGGGGGATTGGCAGAGAACTGTATTCAGCCCCGTTTATCTGGATTCCGGCTGAAAGGGTGGAAATCAGTTATGATGGCAAGCGTTATGTCACAAGAGAACGTTTTCGCGTGGAATCTATTACTTATGATGAGAAACGTGAAATAAGCGGACTGGTGATTTGTAATAGTAAGGGCATTTCGGTTTATGAGATGCACCAGCAGAAACATGCTGTATCAAATGAAAAAATTATAGGGACACCGGAGCAGGCAAAAGCGCAGTTATCAAAAAAGATGCGTGGGGATTTGGAAAAAGAACTGCAGCGCACTGGAGTTTCTATGGAAACGGTTCTGGCAAGGTACAATCTGAGTGATATCAGTCAGATGCTTCCGGAACATTACCGGGATGCTATGAGTGGGTTGCGGAAGTCAAAACCAGTGGCAGCGTAGAGAAAGGAGACCAGCTATGAATAGAGGAAGAATGGATCAGGTTGTAGAGATGGCAAAGTGGAGTATGGTAGATTTTGACTCCGTGAAAAATCAAATTGTATTTCGTATTATCAATGGCAGGATGAATGAAAAAGAATTGCAGTCATTGGCACATATTCCGGTTATGAATCTGGCTGTTATTTTTGTGGTGCAGTTTGGCCAATCGGATGAGATGGGGGTGAGTATAAGAATTTCAAAGAAACTTTTGGAACATTGGGAAATAGATTTACAGGATTTATGGAAAATTGCTTATGAAAATACATGTCTGAAATACCAAGCAAAGTCAGACTCTTTGGAGCATCTTTTAAGGAGAATTGTAATGTGTGACATTTCAGATCCGAAGAAACAGAAAAAAGTTTTGGATATGCTGGATAGTACGGAAGATAATGAATCAGAAGAATTGACCGTTTTAAGCAACAATATGAGTGCTTATGGAGCGTCCTGTATGATGTATGGAGATGCGTTGAAAGAGTGCGCAGCATGGCTGCAGAGTGATTTGGTAGTTCTGCCTTCCAGTATTCATGAAGTGCTGTTAGTCAAATATGATGGAAACTCTGATGTAAGGTGGCTTTCGCGTATGGTATTTAACATTAATGTCAGTGAAGTTCAGAAGAGTGATAGGTTGTCGGATAGTGTGTACATTTACCGTTGGAAACAGGACCTTTTAGAAGATACTGAAACGGGAGAAAAAATCAGACCAGGATATGCTGGAATAGCGGAACTTGTGAAAGAATTGCAGCAGGCATCCTGAATTTAAAATATTATGTTATCAGAGGACAATATATATGTCGTTGAAAGAATTGATCAAAATGTTTTTAACGGAGCGTCTTGATATTGTGATACAGGACGTATGTACAGAGGAGACGAAGAAAATTATAGAGCAGGGGGAACGGATTATCAATGATCTGCCAGATCAGGATAGGGAAGCCGTTCAGGCTTATGTGAATGTGTTTTTGGATGGAGAGGCAGAGAAAACGGAACAGGCTTATCTGGGGGGAATTGGAGATGCAGTCTGGGTCATGACAAAATGTATCAAAATGATTATGAAGCGTTCCGAAGAGTAGAAAGACAGGAAAGACCGTCCAGCGGGTAACTCTGCATGGACGGTCAGAAATAAGAATGGAGGATTGGAAGTATATGTGTAAAATCATATCGACTTTGGGAATGGAGCGGGAAGCATGGCTGCAATTACGGAAGGGCGGGATTGGTGGATCAGATGCAGGAGCCGTCTGTGGACTGAATCCTTATAGAAGTCCGATGGCAGTTTATTACGAGAAAACATCAGATACTATTGACTTATCGGATAACGAGGCTATGCGTCAGGGACGGGAACTGGAAGATTATGTGGCACAGAGATTTATGGAAGAGACAGGATTGAAAGTGCGGAAATCCAATAAGATGTATTGGAGTATGGATTATCCGTTTATGTATGCAGATGTGGATCGGCTGATTGTAGGTGAGGATGCTGGTCTGGAATGTAAGACTGTGAGTCCGTATAGTGCAGATAAGTGGGAGGATGGTGCAGTGCCGCTTCATTATCTGGTTCAATGCTATCACTATATGATCGTGACAGGAAAGCGGTGCTGGTATATTGCAGCTTTGATCTTTGGACAGAAATTTATTTATTCGAAGATAGAGTGGGATGAACAATTTGCCAGATATCTGATCTCGATTGAGGTGGATTTTTGGGAGAATCATGTGGCTGTTTTTCATATGCCGGATCCGGACGGTTCGAAATCATGTAGTGTGGTTTTGGAAGAATATTTTGGTAAGCACAATAAGACAGATGAAGTACTTTTAAGTGATGAAATGAATCAGAAACTGGATCGCAGGCAGGAGATTATTGCAGAGATAAAGGAGCTGGATAAGGAAAAAACACAGTTGGAGCAGGAAGTGAAGGTATTTATGGATAATCATGATACAGCAAAGAATGAGAGATACCTGGTTAACTGGAAGATGGTTGTTTCGGATCGGTTGAATACGAAATTGTTGAAAACAGAAAGGCCAGAAGTATATGGAAAATATCTGCAGAGCAGCCAAAGCAGCCGATTTACCGTAAAAGAGTTATGTGGGTAAAATGAAAAAAGAGGAACGTGCATAATGATAAGAAAAGCCGATACATTAGAAATACTTGTGAACTGGCATAATGATTTTTGGTGATGATAGGTATAGAAATTTGACATGTCGTGTTCTTATACGGTAATCTATTTGTATAAAGTTTGGAATTATTTTAACTTAGACGTATCGAAGGGAGCATATGGAAAAATGGATAGATTAGAAGACAATAAAAAAAATATCTACAACTATAAAGATTACTATTTGAAAGTAGGTGAACTTGAGAATATTTTAAATCTGAAAAAAGAATCTGGAATTTTGGAAAAATTTGATTTGGCATTAAATCGACTTACACAATTTGAGCCTGAAAAGTATAAGGAATTAAGAGAGTTTTATACTACTGTGCCTAGTAAAAAAGAGCGTTTGATTCATATATTTAGTAGATATGAGGAAATCGTGATGATTGATATTTCGCTAGGTCCGGTAGGAGAGAGACGGGGGGAAAACCCAGAAAAAATAGCTTGGAACATAACCAGGATTATTGATTTGATGACAACAGAATATTTACTCTGGAAGGAATGTGTTGAATTGCGAAATATGTTGTGGGAGTTGCTTCCTGGAAGTGTTTATATTGAAACTCATAACAACGAGGCAATTAGAGATTCCAGTTGCAATAAAAATACGATTGAAAACAGAAGATTTATAAAAGACATTATTGAGGATTATTATGGCTATAACATTCGAAGATGTGGACATATTTTATTTGAAAAGAGAATGTGTGTTAAGCTGAACAATGCCGCAATTTCGAAACTTATTAATCCGCGTTTTGAAGATAAAATCAAGAAGATATCTAATGAATGGTATTTCATTATGAATCATGTATTATGTTATCGGTTAGCAGAAAGGGAACGTATTGTTGAGCTGTTTTGCATAGCAAATCAGGATGAATACATAAAATGTGGAAAGTGTACAAATGAAGAAAATCAGAAATTAGTGTTGGGTATGAATCAATTCAGAAGTCAAACTGTTAGCAGTTTGGTAGATGTTTTAAAGGCCGAATATGAAAAAAAACCGATTGAAAATATAATGAGGGACAATAAAGGGGGAGCTTTTGTAAAACGATGTATTTCATATCTCAATCCATTATTTTTACATCCTTTAAAAGATGTATCGGAAGAGGATTATGAGTTTATAATAGCTGAATTGATGGAAACTTTGGAAGAGTGGAATGCTGAGCGATGCACCTTGGCTCATGATTATATACAGATCAAAAAATATTTGAGTTATGTAGATAATATCGAAAAGCAGGATATGGGAAAACTTGATATTGATGAGATGATGAATCGGGCCGAAATTGGAAATATGAATGATGAGGATAAAGTAAAGCAGGCAGTAGAATTGTTTATCGGTCCAAAATCTCGTAATTGAAAAAACAGGGGAAAATCTGATAAAAAGCGGTTTTAACGAACGTTTTTGCGGATTTTCCCCTCTATTCTTTCGTGTAATCGTTTCACAAGAAAATGTAAAATAACGTTAGGGCCCAAAAAACGAAAGGAATAGGAAAAATGAAAACAACAGAAGAACGAAAGCTTGGATGGCAAAAAAATGCAAATAACGAATGGAGCTATAATTTTTCGGATTGCACAGTAACGGAGCAAGGAATTCAATATACAAATACGACAGGAGCGTATTCCCTGGGGTTTGAAACACATTTTCTGGATCATGCGGATGTGGAAAAAATAGATTTTCGTCATCTTATTACAGTTATGGAGCATGCACCGAAAGAAACTTATCCTGTTTTTATTATGAACCTGGCAGCATTACTTTATCCTGTTTTGCAATGTGCTCACGCGCAGGGGCCAAATCTTTGGATATATGGCGCACCGGGAAGCGGAAAAACGGAATTGGCCATGAATTTTGGAACATTCGTAAATAGAGATAAATTTAGGGCAGAAACAGAAAGCATATTTGCCGCAAATGCAACGACGAAAATATTGATCCGCGTATTGCAGCAGCATCAGGGTTTGAACCTCATTCTCGACGATGTTAAAAAGGAACGTGTTTCAGCTCAGCGGGATAAATGGAGAAGAAACGTGGATACACTTTTGCGTAGCGTATTTGCTTTTCGTTTAACAGATCCTTTTGCTTCGAAGAATACTGGAAATGGAAATGCAGTAAACGCGGGCGCTATTGTTACTGGGGAAATTGTTGATTTGGAGAGATCCACTATGACGCGTACAATGTTTTTGAACATCGAAAACTTTATTGACACATCGGCCGGATCAGAAGTAATAGAAGCGCTCCAGGAAAATCCAGAATGGCTTGTCGGTGCGATGGTTGGAATAATCCGGTTTTTGGCATGTCAGTGGAATATGGGAGGGGTATTAAGATTCAAGGAACGATTTCAAGTTTTAGCGCGGGAAGAAAGACCTAAATTTCGAAAAAGCTCAGGGCAAAGACCTGGAAACACGAGTGCCATGATGCTCCTTTGCCATGAAATATTGCATGATTATGCAAAAAAAATCGGCGTCTATTGTTCATTACAGGCGGCTGAATTGAGTCGCGTAGTTGTAAATACAGAAGATATGATTGCCAGTCCAGAGGACATTCTTGATACTGCATTCCACGAGGTGGTGTTGCAACTAAATGCTGATGAGGCAAAATATTACCTGTATGATTCCTGTTATGTGAATGAGCGCTGCCTAGAATATGGCTTCCTAATGCCGCAGGACAAAGAGGCAATTTACATTGGCGAAATTGGCGAACTTCCCGGATTAGAGACTTTTTCGTGTACAGATGAGCTGCTGTTGGTCAGACGCGATACTTTTCTGGAAAAAATGGAGGATGAAATGGAAAAACAAATGGAAAAGCTGCATTTTTCCAACCTAAAGCTTAAAAACAACCTACTTCAAAATCTTCATAATCGCGGCATGATTAAAGGGAAAAAAAGGCCGGATAAGTTATTTGACTATTGCATTTGGTATCCCGAAAACAGTAGTGATGACGATAAATGTCAATGCTTGGTGTTGAATACAAAACATCCTGACGTGAAGGCAAAACTAAATCTGATAAAGGTCGCAAAGGAGGATAAAAAAGTTAACGTGGATAATCTGTCCTATCGGGAACAATGCCATGTGAATGCGAATGCTTTATTTAAGTACTCGGACTGCAGAAAAACTATAAGAAAAGCTGTCTCCTATCAGGATTAATGGAAATTGTTCATGAATGGAAAAGAAACGAAATAGTTTGTAAAAAGGAAGGAGGAATAACGTAGTATGGAAATTTTGGAAACAATCGCCAAGATTCTTTATGAAGAAAATCTGATTCAACGCGACGAAGAACTACGCTTCCTGCAACTTCTCAAGGAGCGTGACGTGTCATGAGCACTTTACGTGCCGTGATCTATTGCCGCTGTAGTACCGAAGAGGAGAGCCAGGTTGACGCGCTGGCTAAGCAGGTTATTGAGGCCAAAGAGGCTGTGAAGAGGAATCACTGGCTGCTGGTGGATTCGTTTGTGGAATCACGAAGTGGAACAACTGCAGAGGGGCGAAGGGAATATCTTCGCCTCTTCGATCAAATGCAATCAGATCAGTTTGATGTGATTGTGATTAAGAGTCAGGACAGACTCATGCGCAACACAAAGGACTGGTATGTGTTTATTGAACGGATGCAGAAGAACGGAAAACAGCTGTATTTATATCTGGAAAATAAGTTTTATTCTCCGGAGGATGCACTGATTTCCGGTATTAAAGCAATCATGGCAGAGGAATACAGCCGGGAATTAAGTAAGAAAATCAATAACGCGCATCGACATCGTCAGAAGAACGGCGGTCGGATGATGCTGACTAATAAAACCTACGCATTGAAGAAAGAGCCAGATGGGTCCGTTACTGTAATTGAGGAACAGGCCGAGGTGGTTCGGGAAATTTATCGACTTTGCGCAGCTGGTTATGGAAGCCGGGTGATTGCCAATTTGCTGCAGGAAAAGGGCATCCGCAGTAAGAATGGCCTGTTTATGACAGAGACAACGGTAAGGCGCATCTTGAGAAATCCGCTTTATAAAGGGGACATGATCCTAAACCGAACACATTTTGATTTTGATACGAAGAGTCTTATTCACAATCCAGAAGATCAGTGGATTTATGCAGAGCATGTAGCACCTGCTATTGTGGATGAAGCATTGTGGGCGAGAGCAAATGCGGCTATGAATGAACGGGCTGCGGCGAAGCATCAAAATGGACGTTATCCCAAAGGCAGCAATCCGGGAAAATATAATTTGTCAGGAATCCTGATATGCGGATGCTGTGGAAAGCCCTATTACCGGACATGGCGCAGGGGGTATCGTGACCCGGAAGAAATTGTATATGAGTGGAAATGCAGTGCGTACATAAATATCGGCCGAAAAAATCATAATCGCAGGGACAGTCAGAGAAAGACCAGCAGGCTGCTGGCAGATGAACAGGGCTGTGATAACATTCATCTGCGTGAGGATGTGGTGTACCAGTTATTGGAACAGCTGAGTGGAAGGTATTACCAGATTCAGCTGCAGGAGAAAGAAAGCATCATACAGAAAACCATTCAGCTTCTGGAACGGGTTATGAGCCGGAATCCATCGGAACAGAAATGCCGGGATCTGAAAACAGAGAGAGAATCCGTTCGGAAGAAAAAACAGCTATTGCTGGAAAAGCTTTTGGCTGGGATTGTGACCGATGCGGATTATCAGGTAATGAACCGACAGTTAGAATCACGGCTTCAGGAAATTGAAGGTCAATTAGAAAAACTGCAGAAAGGGGAGCAGGAACGGAAAAATATTGCAGGGCGTCTGGAGCAGATTAAGGCCCGTCTGGAACAGGGAGGCGTGGAAAAAGCCACTGCGGGACAGATGCTTCGGAATGTTGAGCATATTATTGTGCATGAGTAGCTTGAAAAATCGCGGAAAAGCCCATAAA
>PVML01018066.1_pt1 | contig 135577 bp, 117 predicted proteins | sample 1853371 | NCBI WGS metagenome assembly PVML01 (sample SAMN08533508, study PRJNA380276) | Human gut metagenome, whole genome shotgun sequencing project. | isolation source: participant 1, chromium library | host: Homo sapiens | collected 2017 | reverse complement strand
TCATAAGGTCGGATTTGTAAGACTTCAGGCATTGGCTGAGCCAATGACATGAATAAAACCGTCAGGTTTTATGAATGACGTCGCGAAGTTGAAACAAAAGGTTGTAGATATTCGGTAATTCAATATGTGGTTTTGAAGGTATGTATTAAAAATAAATATCTTTTAAATGCGCGAGTGGCTCAGGGGTGGAGCACCACCTTGCCAAGGTGGGGGCCGCGGGTTCGAATCCCGTCTCGCGCTTTTTTGCTGCTTATTTTCAGTATGTTTCATTTATACTGTAAATAAGTAGCGTAAACGCATTTACAATATGAATACTTTTTACGAGCCGAAATTCCAGATATTTCATGGAATTTCGGCTTTTACTATTTTGTCTATATAAGATCAGAAAATGAAAAACTGAACGGTTACAATCGTTAAGATAATTATTTTATTCAAGTAACAACGGAATGGATAATTACAGTTCCTGCAGTGCAGAGGATGTGATCAATCTGGCAAAGCGTTATCATGTACCGATCTTTGTGATTGGTATTGGATATGAGGATTATTCCTATGCCAGAAATCAGAGCTATGGTTATATTGAGCTGTATATTTTAAGTGGAAGTGCTTTGGAAGCAGAACAGAGAAAGCATGTAATCCGCGGCATATCAGAGAATATTGATTCTTATGAGATTGAAAATGTTGAGTATGCAGACAATAATAATTGTTTTGTAACTACCAGAGAGACATATTTTGTACAGAAACCAGGAGAGCCGCTGTCTTTTCTGACGCAGAGATGTAAGTACAGTGTGGTAAAGTCTGGAAATGAGTGGAAAATGACCGGATTTGCAGATAAGATAGAAGTGCTTGCAAGAATTGCATATTAAAAAACATGTTAAGATTTAAAATGTTTTCCCGGGCCTCTTGCCAGAGAAAAACGTTTGTATTATAATATCCACCAAGGTTTTTAGATGTTCTCCCGGAGTCTGTAAAAGGAACCGGGAGAACATTTTGATGTGATATGGAAGTCTGTAAAAGAGATGGGAAGCACATTGGATATATTTGGAGGAAATGAAAATGAAATTTGCAAAAAGAATGGACCGGTTTGGTGAGGGAATTTTTTCCAGACTGGCTGAGATCAAGAATAAAAGACTCAGCGAAGGAAAAGAGGTTATTGATTTAAGTATCGGTGCGCCGAATATCTCGCCAGCAGAGCATATCCGCAAGGCACTTTGTGAGGAAGCGATGAAGCCGGAGAATTATGTTTATGCCATCAGCGATACCAAAAAGCTGTTGGATACAGTAGCAGACTGGTATAAGCGGAGATATGATGTTGAGCTGGATCCGGATACAGAGATCTGTTCTCTTTTAGGTTCTCAGGAAGGTCTGGCGCATATTGCTTTGTCCATTGCAGATGAAGGTGATATTGTTATGGTGCCAGATCCATGTTATCCGGTATTTGGAGATGGCCCGCAGATTGCAGGTGCGCAGCTTTATTATATGCCTCTTAAAAAGGAAAATAACTATATTATCCAGCTTCAGGATATTCCGGAAGAAGTGGCAAAAAAGGCAAAGCTTATGGTAGTTTCTTATCCAAATAATCCTACAACTGCCATGGCACCTGCAGAATTTTATAAAGATCTGGTAGCATTTGCAAAGAAATATGATATCATTGTTCTCCATGATAATGCATACAGTGAGCTGGTATTTGACGGAAATACCTGCGGCAGCTTTTTAAGCTATCCTGGGGCAAAGGAAATCGGTGTGGAGTTTAATTCTCTTTCCAAGACATATGGCCTTGCAGGTGCAAGAATCGGTTTCTGCCTTGGCAACAAAGAAGTAGTAAAGCATCTTAAGATGTTAAAATCCAACATGGATTATGGCATGTTCCTGCCGATCCAGGCGGCAGCAGTAGCAGCCCTTACAGGTGATCAGGACTGTGTTTATGATACCATGAAAGCCTATGAGGCAAGAAGAGATATTCTTTGTGATGGTTTTAGCGCGATTGGCTGGAAAATGGATCGCCCTGTGGCAACTATGTTCGTATGGGCTCCGATTCCAAAACAGTATGAGTCCTCGGAAGCTTTTGTTATGGATCTGGTAGAAAAGACAGGTGTTATGGTAACACCGGGAAGCGCTTTTGGACCATCTGGAGAAGGATTTGTGCGTATGGCTCTGGTGCAGGATAAAGAAGCGCTGGAGCGTGCCATCCATGTAGTGGATGAAAGCGGAATTTTCTCAAAGGAGAATTCATGAAAAAGATTGGGAAAAAATGGAAATGGAAGATCCTGATCTTGTTGTATCTTTGTTTTATATATGGCAATTCTCTGACTCCTGCAGTTGTATCCTCTAAGGAAAGCGGTTATTTTCTTATAAAAATACAAAGTTTTCTTTCTGGTATGGGAATCGATGCCTGGTGGCTCACAGAGCATATGGTGCGAAAGGCTGCTCATTTTACAGAATACGCTGGACTGGGATTTTTGCTGGCGATGAATACAGGTGCTGGACTGGCGTCTGTATTTTGCCTTTTAAAAGAAAATCTCACAGCGGTATTTGGTATGCCTTTTATAGATGAAACGATCCAGCTGTTTGTAGAAGGACGATCGGGCCAGATATCCGATGTGTGGCTGGATATGGCAGGAATTTTTACAGGGATCCTGCTTACTGCATGCTTGGTGAAAATAGTTGGGAAGATTCTCAAAAAAAGTGAGAAAACTCTATAGGCTCATAAAGAAGCTTAAACAGGAGAAATGATGATGAATTATAAAGTAATAATGGCCTATGACGGAAGCCGGTACAATGGGTGGCAGAAGCAGGGAAATACAGATAAGACCATTCAGGGAAAGTTAGAACAGATCCTTTTGAAAATGACAGGGGAAGAGATTGAGGTTCATGGTTCAGGCCGCACAGATGCGGGAGTTCACGCAAAAGGCCAGGCCGCAAATTTTCACATTGACTGGGAAAAACTGGAAAAAAGCGAAAAGAGAGTGGAAAAGAAAACGCCGGATCAGATCATGGACTATATAAATGCCTATCTTCCGGAAGATATCGTTGTTTTATCCTGCGAAGCAGTACCGGAGCGGTTTCACAGCCGTTTATCAGCTGTGAGAAAGACTTACTGCTATCAGCTGGAGATGGGATCAAAGAAAGATGTTTTCCAGAGAAATTATTATTATGCTTTAGGGAATGTATTAGATGTAGATGCGATGAAAACGGCAGCAGATAATCTTACAGGAACCCACGATTTTAAAAGCTTTTGCGGCAATAAGAAGATGAAAAAATCAACGGTACGCACCATTGAAAAGATAGAATTTAAGCAGCAGGGAAGCCGTTTGCATATTTATTTTACAGGAAATGGCTTTTTACAGCAGATGGTTCGTATCCTTACAGGTACGTTGATCGAAGTTGGACTGGGAAAATGTGCCCCGGGCCGGATGTCAGAGATCTTAAGCTTACAGGACAGACAGGCAGCGGGACCAACTGCCCCGGCTCAGGGACTTTTTCTGGTAAATGTAGAATATGAGGATAAGCAATGACTGATTTTTTAGTAAGATGTTTTGTGAAAGATTATGATAATATAGAAGACGCTCAGGTGCGCACACAGTATGGTATTCTTGCAAGTATTGTAGGTATCTGCTGCAATCTTCTTCTGTTTGCAGCTAAGCTGTTTATCGGTATCCTGGTGAATAGTGTGTCTGTTATGGCAGATGCCTTTAATAACTTATCAGATGCGGCATCTTCCATTATTGGTTTTATCGGTGTGCGCATGGCAGGGAAACCGGCAGACAGTGATCATCCCTTTGGACATGGGCGGATCGAATACATTTCGGCTTTTATTGTGGCCTTTTTAGTCATTCAGGTGGGATTTTCCTTGTTTAAAACTTCTTTTGAAAAAGTGATCCATCCGGAGGAAGTATATTTTAAATGGATTTCTGTGCTGATCCTTCTTATTTCTGTAGGAGTAAAATTCTGGCTGTCCCTGTTTAACAAAAAACTGGGAACCAGGATCAACTCAAAGGTAATGGAAGCCACGGCAGCAGATGCTATGGGAGATGTAATGACCACAAGTGCGGCTATTTTATCCCTTATGGCTTTAAAATATCTGAACTGGAACATTGATGGGGTTATTGGTCTTGCAGTTTCTGTAGCTGTTATGTACGGTGGACTGAATATTGCGAAAGATACATTGGCACCGTTGATCGGGGAAGCCATTGAACCGGAGGTATATGAGGAGATATCCAATTTCGTAGAAGGATATGAGGGAATATTGGGAACCCATGATCTGATCGTTCACAATTATGGCCCGGCTCACAGCATGGCATCCATTCATGCAGAGGTTCCAAGCAACTATGATCCGGAGTATTCCCATGAGATCATAGATCGGATCGAGAGGGATGCGGCAAAGAAATTTAATATGATGCTGGTGATCCATATGGACCCGGTAGAAAGGGATAATAAGCGCCTGGCTCAGTATCGTTCTCTGATCAGCCGGGTATTGATGGATATTGATATCCGCCTGTCTTTCCACGATTTCCGCATGGTGGGAGCAGGAAAAAATGTATGTCTGGTGTTCGATCTGGTGGTTCCAAGAGAATATAAACAGGCGGCTGTGGGAAAACTGAAGAACAGGATCAATAACGAAGTCAGCCGCCGGGAACCGGGATGCCGCTGTTCCATCACAGCAGAAAACAGTTTTCGTTCAGAAAAGCATGTATCTGAAAAATAAGAATTGAAACAGGCATTGTGGCTAAAACCTGGCAGAAGGGATAATGGGAACAGGTACAATGTCAGTGAAATGGGAGAACTGGATCAGAGACATGGCAAATGGAGATAAAGAAGCGCTGCGGCAGTTTTATGAAGAAACAGCCCGGCCGGTATACAGTTTTATTTTCTCTGTTTTAAAGGATCCCCATGAGTCAGAAGATGTGATGCAGGAAACATTTCTGACAGTGTGGGAACATGCAGGAGATTATAAGCCTTACGGAAAGCCGCTGGCATGGGTATTTACCATTGCCAAGCGGCTTTGTTATATGCGGCTGCGGGAGAAAAAGAAGCAGGAGCTTTGGGAAGATGAGGAACTTACGGATACCGGTGTGACGCAGTCACAATTGGAACAGACAGAAGAGAGAACTATTCTTTTGGAAGCTTTGGACCAGTTAAATGAAACAGAGAGGCAGATCGTTCTTTTATATGCTGCAGCAGGGCTGAAGCACCGGGAGATCGCCCAGGTGTTAAATATGCCTCAGGCAACGGAATTGTCCAAATACAGCCGTTCTGTGAAAAAGCTAAAAAAGAAGCTGTATAGTAATAAAAACTTCGGTTAGCATTGCATTTTATATAGTATGCTGTTATAATAAGTAGTAATCAATACTACATGTTAAAATAATCGGACGACATGTTGGATAACCGGAGGATAGAAACATGACTTACAAGATCATTGGAGACAGCTGTCTTGATCTGACAGAAGAATTGAAAAAAGACCCTAAGTTTCAGATGGTACCTCTGACGCTGCAGGTGGGGACTGCACAGGTGGTAGATGATGAGACTTTTGATCAGAAAGCTTTCATCCGTATGGTGAAGGAGTGTCCGGAGTGCCCGAAAACTGCATGCCCTTCCCCTGAGATCTTTAAAGAAGCATATGAGGCGGCAGATGCAGATGCAGTATTTGTGATCACTCTTTCCAGCCACTTAAGCGGAAGCTATAATTCAGCGGCTCTTGCAAAGCAGCTGTATGAAGAAGAAATGAAAGAAAAAGGAGTGGAATCTCATAAAAAGATCGAGGTTCTGGACTCTGAGTCAGCATCTGCCGGCCAGTTAGAGCAGGCACTTTACATCAGGGATCTGTGCGAACAGGGACTGGAATTTGATGAAGTAGTAGAGAAGCTGAGAAAATTCCGGGATGGGATGCATACCTATTTCGTTCTTGAAAGTCTGGATACACTTCGTAAGAACGGCAGGCTTTCCGGACTTCAGGCATTCTTTGCCACAGCATTAAATATCAAGCCTGTAATGGGTGCTGACCATGGCGTCATTATTAAGTTAGACCAGGCCAGAGGTATCAACAAGGGTCTTCAGAGAATGTGTGATATTGCCATGAAAGAAGCTGGCGATACCACAGAAAAGCGCGTAGTTGTATGCCACGTAAACAATCCGGAACGAGGAGAATATGTGAAACAGGAACTGGAAAAGAGGGGAACCTTTAAGGAGATCGTTGTTACCAATGCAGCAGGTGTAGCTACGGTCTATGCAAATGATGGCGGTATTGTACTGGCTATTGGATGAGATTTATAAAAATGAACAGAAAAAAATGGATATGCGCAGCAGCCGCTATTACAGGGCTGCTGTTGGCAGTTATAGCAGGTTTATCGATCATTCATATGAAAAACAGCTCTTATGTAAGTGCCAGTGAACTGGCGGGGCAGAAAAAAGGGGAAGAAGTAAAAGCTGCAGAAGATAATGAAAATGCAGGTTCTACAGACCCTGATGAAGGTGGAGATCGCCAGCAGGAGAACGATCAGGACCGTGAAAATGCTGGAATGAGTGAAAGCAACGGAAACGGTGAAGACAGAGAAAATAACCAGGATGTAGATGGAAGCATAGCTGAAACTAAAAACAGTATGGATCAGTCAGAAGCTGACAGCCTGAAAAGTGAAAATGAGGTTGAAGCTGCAGATCAGCCGGTAAACTTAGTCTTTTCTGGTGACATTCTCCTGTCAGATCATGTCATGAATGCTTATAAAAACGGCGGTATTCGCAGTGTACTGGACAGCCAGTTCCAGTCAGTGATCGATGAAGCAGATATTTTCATGGCAAATGAGGAATTTCCATTCAGTACCAGAGGAACCCCGGCAGAGGATAAGCAGTTTACCTTCCGGGCAGATCCTTCTCTTGTATCAATTTTTAAAGAATTGGGAATTGACATTGTAACTTTGGCCAACAATCACGCCATGGACTATGGTACAGACGCACTTTTAGATACCTGTGAAACTTTAGATAAAGCGGGAATTGCCAGAGTGGGAGCAGGGAAGCATTTAGAGGAGGCCAAAGCACCGGTTATTTTAGAAGCCCAAGGAAAGAAAATCGGATTTCTGGGAGCTTCCAGGGTAATACCGGTGGGGTCATGGAATGCAACCTCCACAAAGCCGGGTATGCTTACCACCTATGATCCTAAGATCCTTGTGGATGAGATCAGAAAGCTGCGGGAGCAGTGTGATTATCTGGTGGTTTATGTCCACTGGGGGATTGAGAGGAAAGAAACACCAGAAGACTATCAGAGGTCTCTTGGAAAGCAGTATATAGACGCAGGTGCGGATGTGGTCATTGGAAGTCATCCTCATGTACTTCAGGGAGTGGAATATTACAAGGGAAAGCCCATTGTATATAGTCTTGGCAATTTCATTTTCGGAAGCAGTATTCCTAAAACAGCACTGCTTAAGGTGCAGTGGGATGGGGAAAACAGCAAGCTGACTTTTGTGCCGGGAACATCTTCAGCCGGTTATACCAGGGTCCTTGAAAATACGTCTCAAAAGTCAGATTTCGCCTCATATATGACCAGTATTTCCTATGGTGTTTCCATTGAAGAGGATGGAAGTGTGGTGCTTCAGGAGTAAGCAGGAACGTATGGAAGCCGAAAAGGATGAAATTTTTTGGCTTTACTGGGGCAAATGAGATACATAGCATTGTCCCTGGTAAGCTCCACACTCTTTAAAACGTTTATGCAGCTGATTTAATACAAATCTTTTATTTTGGCTCCACAAAGGAGCAATCAGGAGATCTTTCGGCCCGTCACCTGTCATGCGGTGAATGGTGATGCGGGGCGGCAGCAGCGTGATGCAGTCGATGACAAGATCAATATATTCTTCCATAGAAAAGACAGGAAAGGGATCTGTCTGGTAGATATCTGCCAGATCGGTCCCTTTTAATATGTGCAGAAGCTGCAATTTAATCCCGTCAATGGGACGGTGAGCCAGATAGTCTACTGTTTCCTTCATCTGGTCCGTAGTTTCACCGGGAAGTCCCAGGATCACATGGACGATCACGGTGATGCCTGCTTCTTTCAGTTTCTTTAAAGCCTCTTCAAATACAGGAAGTTCATAACCTCTGCGGATAAAACGGGCGCTTTCTTCATGGATCGTCTGAAGGCCAAGTTCCACCCATACCGGTTTTTTACTGTTTAATTCTTTTAACAGGTCAATGATATCATCCCCCAGACAGTCAGGTCTTGTGGCAATGGATAATGCCGCAACATCCGGGTAGCTGATGGCACGTTCAAATAATGGTTTTAAATAAGAAACTGGTGCATAAGTATTGGTGAAGGACTGGAAATAGGCGATATAATGGGTCATTTCATCCGATCTGGTTTTATTGCTTATTTGTTTTTTGGCGGCTTCAATCTGTTCCCACACATCGGTTTTCAGATGTTCCGCAAAATCGCCGGAACCGCCTTCACTGCAGAAAATACAGCCCCTGGAACCGCAGGTTCCATCCCGGTTGGGGCAGGTAAGACCTGCATCCAGTGACAGTTTATATACTTTGTGTCCAAATGTATGTTTAAGCTCCCAGTCCAGACTGTGATAGGGACGGCCGTTCCAATTGTGCTCCATGAAATATACTCCTTTTTGGAAAATGCCTAAAAGGCTGAAAATCCAGTGTAAATAGCTGTATGTCCTGTTATAACAGAAAAAGCAGGACCTGTCCATGGTTATTGTTCATGCAATATCTGTGCAACATCGAAAAATATTGTATTGTAGCATCCGGTGTATTTGTGCTAGACTGGTAACAGAAAAGCCGGAGAGAATGGACGGAAAAAGCGTACAAAAAACGGCGTAAGAAGGAGATGGCACTATGAATGTATGTGAGACTATGAAACAGTTAAATAGTGAAAGAACCGATGCATTTATGCATGAACTTTATGGAAAGGGAGCAACAGAAAACAAAGCAAGATATGAAAAGGTTCTGAAAGGTTTTGAAGAGTCTTTTGGGGACAGTAAAGAGGTACTTCTTTTCTCATCACCTGGCCGTACAGAGATCAGCGGAAACCACACAGACCATAATCATGGTAAAGTATTAGCAGGCAGCATCAACTTAGACTGTGTAGGTGCGGCAGCAAAGAATTATTCCAGTCATGTGAGGATCATCAGTGAGACCTATAACCAGGACATTACCATTGACTTAAATGATCTGGAGCCAAGTGTGAAAAAGGCGGGAACTACAGATCTGATCAAGGGTATTTTAAAGGGTTTTGAGACTTCAGGCTATACCGTTGGCGGCTTTAATGCTTATGTTACCAGCAATGTGATCAGCGCAGCCGGTGTCAGCTCATCTGCTTCTTTTGAGATGCTGCTGTGCTCTATGTTAAATGCATTATTTAATGAAAGCCGTATGGACAATGTTGCCTATGCTCATATTGGAAAATATGCAGAAAATAAGTACTGGGATAAGGCATCAGGCCTTCTTGACCAGATGGCATGTGCAGTGGGCGGTCTGATCACCATTGATTTTGTAGAGCCTATGACACCGGTTGTAGAGAAGATCGATTTCGACTTCCAGGCACAGAATCACAGTCTGATCATTGTTCAGACAGGAAAGGGACATGCAGATCTGAGTGCTGAGTATTCTTCCATTCCGGAAGAAATGAAGAAAGTGGCAAAATATTTTGGAAAAGATGTTTTGGCACAGGTATCAGAAGAAAAAGTGATCGAGCATCTTCCAGAGGTGAGAAAATTTGCAGGAGACCGTGCAGTACTGCGTGCGCTTCATTTCTTTGAGGAAAATAAGAGGGTAGAAGCAGAGGTAGCAGCTTTAAAAGAAGGCCATTTTGAAACTTTCCTGGAAAATATCACAGCATCCGGAAATTCTTCCTGGAAATGGCTGCAGAACTGCTTTACCAACAGCAACAGCGCAGAACAGGGAATTACGGTTGCTCTTGCGTTAACAGAGCTGTTTATTGCTCAGAAGCAGAGAGGTGCCTGCCGTGTACATGGTGGTGGTTTTGCTGGTGTTATTATGGCCATGCTTCCAAATGATCTGGTGGAAGAATATACAAAATACATGGAGAAATGCATGGGAGAAGGCTGCGTTTATAATATGAGCATCCGTCCTTATGGCGCTATCTGTGTCAGTGAATATCTGTAACAATTTTATGCACTGTCTGCAAAGAATCCATATGCGTCAGTAAACAGGAAAGGTAAAAAATACCCTCAGCAATCTGATATCCAGATGAACTGAGGGTATTTTTATTGGTTATGTGTCTGAAGAAAAATACTTTTTATTTCTTATGATAGCTGTCCAGCAACTGTTTCTTCATCTGCCACAGTTCGTTGGACAGGTCTACATGAACAGTGTGTGGATTTACCAGACGTTTGGATTCATCCCATAAGGTATCCAGTTCCTGCTTGCAGTACTTCTGGATATCCATTACCTTTGGAGATTCGTAAACACATTCCCCGTTTAAGAAAACAGGAACTAACAGTTCACGCATCGTATAGGTGCCAGGTGCCAACAGAGTCTTCTTCCAGGTCTCCTGTGGGTCAAAGAGCAGGAGAGAGTTGTTGGTATCGAATTTTTCTCCTACCAGACAGATCAGATCTGCGATGATCTTTCCGTTTTCTTTGTCATAAATACGGTAGATGGTCTTATTTCCAGGGTTTGTGATCTTTTCCGCATTTTCAGATAATTTGATCTTAGGGATAAACTCACCGGTGTTTTTGTCCCTAACAGCAGCTAACTTATAGACGCCGCCGAAAGAAGGGCAGTCCTTTGCAGTGATCAGGTTGGTACCAACGCCCCAGGAATTGATGGTTGCGCCCTGAACCTTTAAGCTGTCAATGAGATATTCATCCAGATCGTTGGAAGCAGAGATAACTGCATCCGGGAAACCGGCTGCATCTAACATCTTTTTAGCTTCCTTTGACAGGTATGCCAAGTCACCGCTGTCTAAGCGGATACCATAGAAGGTCAGAGGAATACCTGCTTCTCTCATTTCCTTAAATACTTTAATGGCGTTTGGAACACCGGATTTTAAGGTATCGTAGGTATCAACTAAAAGGATACATGCAGATGGATACAGTTTTGCATAGGTACGGAAAGCGGTCAGCTCATCTGGGAAGCTCATGATCCAGCTGTGTGCGTGAGTTCCTTTTACAGGGACATCAAACATTTTTCCGCAAAGTACATTGGAAGTACCGATGCAGCCTGCGATCATAGCAGCTCTTGCACCGTAAGTACCGGCATCGGCGCCCTGAGCACGGCGAAGACCAAATTCCATAACGCCATCGCCTTTGGCAGCATGGACAATACGTTCTGTCTTGGTAGCAATCAGGCTCTGGTGGTTGATAATAGTAAGAAGTGCGGTCTCAACCAGCTGTGCCTGCATGATCGGCGCGATCACCTTAATTAAAGATTCTCTTGGAAATACAACGGTACCTTCCGGAATGGCATAGATATCACCGGTAAAACGGAAAGTGCTCAGATACTCTAAAAAGTCCTCGTCAAATAAATGTAAACTTCTTAAATATTCAATATCGCTTTCATCAAAGTGAAGTCCCTTGATGTATTCAATGGCCTGTTCCAGACCAGCACAGATGGCAAAGCCGTTTCCATGGGGGTTGGTACGATAGAACATATCGAAGATGACAGTTTCGTTTGCGTCTTTTTCTTTAAAATATCCCTGCATCATCGTCAGTTCGTACAGGTCAGTAAGTAGTGTGAGATTTCTGTGGTCCATAAAATTGACTCCCTCCTGGTGCACAGCCTGGATTTTCTTCTATTCTGTCAGTTTTGCCAGTTGAAAAAGCTGTGTCCGGCTTTTTGTAAAGTTTTCCGTAACAATATAGCATAATTATGTAAAAAAGAAAATAAATTGTTAAAAAAAATACAAACATAATGTACAGCTGTCAAGACAACTGACTTATACAGGCAGATGTACAAAGCTTTTGTTTGCTGCAAGCTTATTTGTGTTTTTTTAGCTGCCAGAAGGCAACTGCGCTGGCGGCTGCTACATTCAGGGAATCTACTCCATGGAACATAGGGATGAGAACGGTGTAGTCGCAGGCGGTAATGGTAGCATCTTTTAGTCCTTCTCCTTCTGTGCCAAGGATAATAGCCAGCTTTTCATGAGAAGCTAAAACCGGATCATCAATGGATACAGAATCGTTTTTTAAAGCCATGGCTGCTGTTTTAAAGCCCATATTTTTTAAGGTATCCATAGCAGCGCCGGGCCAGGAATCTTTTGGAAGGATGGTCCATGGGATCTGGAATACAGTTCCCATGCTCACACGGGAAGCACGGCGGTAAAGTGGGTCAGCGCATCCCTGGGTAAAAAGGACTGCGTCCATTCCAAGGGCAGCTGCAGAGCGGATAATAGCACCTGCATTGGTAGGATTTACCACATTTTCCAAAATAGCAATGCGGCTGGCATTTTTACAGACCTCTTCTATAGAAGGAAGTACTTTCCGTTTCATGGCGCAGAGCATGCCCCGGGTTAAGGCAAAACCGGTTAATTTTGTAAGCACACTGTATTCAGCGGTAAATACTGGTACATCCGAATATTTTTCAAGAAGCTGTCTGGTCTCGCCAGAATCAGCTTCCACCAGCCGTTTCTCCGCCAAAAAAGAAATAGGCGAATATCCTGCATTTAAGGCCCGTTGGATTACTTTTGGGCTTTCAGCAATAAAAACGCCGGGAGCCGGTTCAAAGTAGTGGAGAAGCTGGGCTTCATTGCAGCGGGCGTAGATGTTAAGATTTGGGTCGTTAAAGTCAGTTATTTCAATTTCATTCAGTTTCATAAATTAAATTCCTTAATAAGTGATATAGTCGGTATCTTTCCTGCAGCTGCGAGAAAGAAGGTTACAAAAAATGTGAAAGTATATCTGTTTCTTAGTATAAAAGAAATACACATTCTTGGCAACCAGACTTGTACAGCTGTATGCACATGGTTTTAGGAAAAATGGTTATCCTAAATCTATCAAAGGACTATAAAAATTTATTAATGCAAAGGAGACCAGATCCATGGAAAATAAAATGTTTTGTTACCAGTGTCAGGAGACTGCCAACTGTACCGGGTGTACACTGACGGGTGTCTGCGGTAAAAATCCACAGGTTGCAGCTGCTCAGGACCTTTTGGTGTATGTGACAAAAGGATACAGTGAGGTGACCACAAGACTGAGGAAAGAAGGCACAAAGATCAGTGATGAAGAAAACAGACTGGTGGTGATGAATCTGTTTATGACGATCACCAATGCCAATTTTGACAAAGAGGCGATTGATAAACAGATCCAAGATACACTTCATGTAAAAAAGGAACTGTTAAATAAAGTAAAAGACCGATCCGGGCTTTCTGAGGCTGCTTTGTGGGACGGAGGCGGGGATTGGGAGGCGATTGCCAGAAAGGTAGGCGTACTTTCCAATCCAGATGAAGATATCCGAAGCCTGCAGCAGCTGATCACCTATGGGATCAAGGGACTTTGCGCCTATACCAAACATGCGAATGCCCTGATGCATACAGATCCTAAACTGGATGCCTTTATACAGGAAACGCTGGCAAAGACGTTGGATGATCATTTGACGGCAGAGGAATTAGTGGCTTTGACACTTAAAACTGGTGAGTATGGGGTAAAAGGAATGGCGATGTTAGATGCTGCCAACACCGGGGCCTATGGAAATCCTGAGGTCACAGCAGTGAATATTGGGGTAAGGAAAAATCCGGGGATTCTGGTTTCCGGTCATGATCTGCGGGATCTGGAAATGCTTTTGGAGCAAACCAAAGGAACAGGAGTGGATGTGTATACCCATTCAGAAATGCTTCCTGCCTGCAGTTATCCTGCTTTTAAGAAATATCCCCACTTTGTGGGAAATTATGGGAATGCCTGGTGGCAGCAGAAAGAGGAATTTGAAGCGTTTAATGGTCCCATCCTTATGACCACCAACTGCATTGTGCCGCCAAAAGCAAGTTATAAGGATCGTCTGTATACAACTGGTGCAGCAGGATATCCGGGATGTACCTATATCCCGGGAAAATTAGGAGAAACAAAAGATTTTTCCCAGATCATAGAGCAGGCAAAGAAATGTCCGCCGCCGAAAGAACTGGAGTTTGGCACCATTCCAGGCGGTTTTGCCCATGCACAGGTGATCGCATTGGCTGACAAGGTAGTGGAAGCAGTAAAATCCGGGAAAATAAAGAAATTTGTAGTCATGGCAGGCTGCGACGGACGTATGAAGAGCCGTGAATATTATACAAAATTTGCAAAAGCACTGCCAAAGGATACAGTGATCTTAACTGCAGGCTGTGCAAAGTACCGGTACAATAAATTAAAACTGGGAGACATTGACGGGATACCAAGGATCCTGGATGCAGGCCAGTGCAACGATTCCTATTCACTGGCAGTGATCGCCTTGAAGCTTCAGGAGGTGTTTGGCTTAGATGATATTAATGACCTTCCTATTATTTATAACATTGCCTGGTATGAGCAGAAAGCAGTGATCGTATTTCTGGCGTTATTGTCGCTGGGAATCCAAAATATCCATTTGGGTCCTACACTTCCGGCTTTTCTGTCTCCGGCGGTGACCAAAGTGCTGGTGGAGAAGTTCCATATTGCAGGGATCACTACGGTGGAAGAAGATATGGAGTTGTTTTTTTGATGAAATCTTTTATAAAGAACGAATTTCAGAAACGGTGGTTACGATTTTCGTCACGATTTATCCAGTTTTAGCCGTTGACATTTCTATTTTCAGTTATTATAATGGAGTCGTTGTAACAAGATTATAAAGGTTATAAATGAAAAGCCAAGAAGGAGACAGTATCCTTTTCCAAACGTCACAGAGAGCCGGTGCAGGTGGAAATCCGGTATCAGTAGGAAAGAGGAGAAGATCACTCCGGAGCTGCCAGCTGAATCTTTTAAGTAGGCCGGGCCGCATTTCCTGCGTTAAGGGAACTCATATGATGGTATGCAGTAACAGGTGGTTGAACGAATTTAAGCTTTCGTCCTTTTACGGGGATGGAGGCTTTTTCTTTTACGGTGACGCACCGCCAGGTGACAGATCCATTTATTAAAAATTCAGAGCGAAAACTCTGAAAAGTACCTGTGAGACATTCTGTAAATTTATGTTCTCTCGGAGTCTTTCATGCACCTGCCTTTGTGGCTGATTTTCCGCCAGCCGCACCCGAATTTCATCAACGTACGCACCGCGTACGCCTCAGAAATTTGGGCACAACTGACAAAAAATCATCTCACAAAATCAGGCACAAAAAGATTCCGAGAGAACATATTTAGAAAATGGAGGAAAGCAAGGATGTATGACAAAGTCCCCACAGACCTGAAGTTTGTGGAAAGAGAAAAAGAAGTCGAAAAGTTCTGGGAAGATGAACACATTTTTGAGAAAAGTATTAAGATGCGTGAAGGCTGCCAGCCGTATGTATTTTACGATGGACCGCCAACTGCAAACGGCAAGCCACATATCGGCCACGTTGAGACCCGTGTTATCAAGGATATGATCCCAAGATTCCGCGCTATGAAAGGCTATATGGTACCAAGAAAGGCCGGATGGGATACCCACGGACTTCCAGTAGAACTGGAAGTAGAAAAGAAGTTAGGTCTTGACGGAAAAGACCAGATCGAAAAATACGGTCTGGAGCCATTTATCAAGCAGTGCAAGGAAAGTGTCTGGAAATATAAGGGCATGTGGGAGGATTTCTCCGGCACTGTTGGTTTCTGGGCTGATATGGACAATCCATATGTTACCTACCACAATTCCTTTATTGAGTCAGAATGGTGGGCATTAAAGCAGATCTGGGACAAGGGCCTGTTATACAAGGGCTTTAAGGTAGTTCCTTACTGCCCACGCTGCGGTACCCCTCTTTCCTCTCACGAGGTAGCTCAAGGATATAAAGACGTAAAAGAGCGTTCTGCAGTAGTACGTTTCAAGGTAAAAGGTGAAGATGCTTATATTCTGGCATGGACCACAACCCCATGGACCCTTCCAAGCAACCTGGCACTTTGCGTAAACCCAAATGAAGAATACGTAAAAGTAAAGGCAGCAGACGGTTATACCTATTATATTGCACATGCATTAATGGAAAAGGTATTAGGAGAAGGCTGTGAGGTTCTGGAAACTTATGTAGGCAAGGATCTGGAATTCAAGGAATATGAGCCATTATATGACTGCTCTGTTCCATACTGCGAGAAGCAGCACAAGAAGGCTTTCTATGTTGTATGTGATACCTATGTAACCTTAACAGATGGTACCGGAATCGTACACATTGCTCCTGCATTTGGTGAAGATGATGCCAATGTAGGCCGTAAGTACAACCTGCCTTTCGTCCAGTTAGTTGATGCAAAGGGTGATATGTCAGCAGATACCCCATTTGCAGGCAAGTTTGTAAAGGATGCTGATCCATTAGTACTAAAAGACTTAAAGGAAAAAGGTCTGTTATTTGACGCTCCTGCATTTGAGCACAGCTATCCACACTGCTGGAGATGCGGTACTCCACTGATCTACTATGCAAGAGAATCCTGGTTCATTAAGATGACTGCTGTTAAGGATGACCTGATCCGCAATAACAACACCATTAACTGGGTACCTGAGTCTATTGGTAAAGGCCGTTTCGGTGACTGGCTGGAGAACATCCAGGACTGGGGTATTTCCAGAAACAGATACTGGGGAACTCCATTAAATATCTGGGAATGCGAGTGCGGACATCAGCATTCTATCGGAAGCATTGAAGAATTAAAGAGCATGTCTGATAACTGCCCGGATGATATTGAACTTCACCGCCCATACATTGACGCTGTTACCATCCGCTGCCCGAAGTGCGGCAAGCAGATGAAGCGTGTACCGGAAGTTATTGACTGCTGGTTTGACTCTGGTGCAATGCCATTTGCACAGCATCATTATCCATTTGAAAATAAGGAACTGTTTGAGTCCCAGTTCCCGGCACAGTTTATTTCTGAGGCTGTAGACCAGACCCGTGGATGGTTCTATTCCCTGTTAGCTGAGTCTACCTTACTGTTTAATAAGGCTCCTTATGAAAATGTAGTTGTAATGGGTCTGGTTCTGGATGAGAACGGACAGAAGATGAGTAAGTCCAAAGGAAATGCAGTTGACCCATTTGATACATTACAGAAGCATGGTGCAGACGCCATCAGATGGTTCTTCTATACCTGCTCTGCTCCATGGATCCCAAAGAGATACCAGGATAAGGCAGTGACTGAAGGACAGAGAAAGTTCATGGGTACCTTATGGAATACCTATGCATTCTGGGTACTGTATGCAAATATCGATAAATTTGACGCTACTAAGTACAGCTTAGAATATGATAAGCTGCCGGTAATGGATAAGTGGCTGCTTTCCAAGATGAATTCCATGGTCAAGGCAGTAGATGATAACCTGATGAACTATCGTATCCCTGAGGCTGCAAAGGCTCTTCAGGAATTCGTAGATGATATGAGTAACTGGTATGTGCGCAGAAGCCGTGAGCGTTTCTGGGCAAAGGGCATGGAGCAGGATAAGATCAATGCTTATATGACTCTGTATACCGCTCTTGTAACGGTTGCAAAGGCTGCTGCTCCTATGATCCCATTCATGACAGAGCAGATCTACCAGAACCTGGTAAGAAAGATCGACAAGACTGCTCCTGAAAGTGTTCATCTGTGCGACTTCCCAACTGTAAAGGAAGAATGGATCGATGAGAAGCTGGAAGCAGATATGGATGAAGTTCTGGATACGGTTGTTATGGGCCGTGCTGCCAGAAATACAGCAAATATCAAGAACCGTCAGCCGATCGCCCAGATGTATGTAAAGGCAGATCATGCATTATCTGATTTCTATGTAGAGATCATTGAAGATGAGTTAAATGTTAAGAAAGTAACCTTTACAGATGACGTAAGAGCCTTTACTTCTTACACATTTAAGCCACAGTTAAAGACTGTAGGACCAAAATACGGCAAGCTGTTAGGAAAGATCCGTGAAGCATTGACCAACTTAGACGGAAGCGCTGCTATGGATACCTTAAATAACACCGGTGCTTTAACCTTCGACTTTGATGGACAGGAAGTTGTTCTTACAAAGGATGACCTGCTGATCGATGTAGCAAAGAAAGATGGTTATGTAACAGAAGAAGACAACTATGTAACCGTTGTCCTGGATACCAACCTGACTCCAGAGCTGATCGAAGAAGGTTTTGTCCGTGAGGTGATCAGCAAGATCCAGACTATGCGTAAGGAAGCTGGTTTTGAGGTTATGGACCATATTGGTGTATATCAGGCCAATAATGACAAGATCGCTGAGCTGATGAAGAGCAATGCAGATGAGATCAAGGGCGAAGTTATGGCTGATTACATCCATTTAGGTGAAATGAAGGGCTTCACCAAAGAGTGGAACATCAACGGCGAAACTGTTATGTTAGGTGTAGAGAAGCTGTAAAATAGCCATATAGTGGTTGTAAAATCTGGTTTAATATCTGTATTTAAGTTGAAATAGACCAGAAAAAATGGTAATATGAGGGACAGGGCAGAAATGATTCCTGTCCCTTGTTTTATCAGCAGGATCAGCAATGCGCCGGGGCGTATGGCAGATCCAAATCGGAATGTGCTTTTTTGCAAGAAAGCATATTGGAAAATGAGGAGGAAGGCTATGAAAAATACAGGCTTTGACAAGGCAATGTTTAAAAGCGCAGTAACCTTTAATGTTAAAAATATGTTCCGCCGTACCATCGACGAAGCAACCCCGCAGCAGATCTTCCAGGCTGTGGCTTATACTGTAAAAGACGATATCATTGACCAGTGGATGACAACCCACAAGGAATATGAGAAAAGAGATGTAAAGACTCTTTACTATCTGTCCATGGAGTTTTTAATGGGTCGTGCCCTTGGAAACAATATGATCAATCTGCGCAACTACAAAGAGATCGCAGAAGCATTGGATGAAATGGGCTTTGATTTAAACGCCATTGAAGATCAGGAACCAGATGCAGCATTAGGAAATGGCGGTTTGGGACGTCTGGCAGCATGTTTCCTGGATTCTCTGGCAACTTTGGGTTATCCGGCATATGGCTGTGGTATCCGCTACCGTTATGGTATGTTTAAGCAGAAAATCGAAGACGGTTATCAGGTAGAAGTTCCGGATAACTGGCTGGAAAATGGCAATCCATTTGAGATCCGCCGTCCGGAGTACGCAGTAGAAGTAAAATTCGGTGGTTATGTACGTATTGAGGATCGCAACGGAATGAGCCATTTCGTGCAGGAAGGCTATCAGTCTGTAAAGGCAGTTCCATATGATCTTCCGGTTGTAGGCTATGGCAATCACATTGTAAATACACTTCGTATCTGGGATGCAGAACCAGTGAATACCTTTAACCTGGATTCTTTTGACCGTGGTGATTATCAGAAGGCAGTTGAACAGGAAAACCTGGCTAAGAATATCGTTGAGGTTCTTTATCCAAACGATAACCATTATGCAGGTAAGGAACTGCGTTTAAAACAGCAGTATTTCTTCATTTCTGCCAGTGTTCAGAGAGCTGTACAGAAATTTAAAGAAAAACATGATGATATCCATCAGTTCCCGGAGAAAGTGGTATTCCAGTTAAATGATACACATCCAACGGTAGCAATCCCTGAGTTAATGCGTATCCTCTTAGACGATGAGGGACTTACCTGGGATGAAGCATGGGATATTACCACCAGAACCTGTGCATACACCAACCATACCATTATGTCTGAGGCACTGGAAAAGTGGCCGGTAGACTTATTCTCCCGCCTGCTTCCACGTATCTACCAGATCGTAGAAGAGATCAACCGCCGTTTTGTAAATGAGGTTCAGCAGAGATATCCTGGTGATCAGGATAAGATCGCAAAGATGGCAGTTGTATACAACGGTCAGGTTAGAATGGCTTACATGGCGATCGTAGCAGGCTTCTCAGTAAACGGCGTTGCAAGACTGCATACAGAGATCTTAAAGCATGAGGAGTTAAAAGACTTCTATGAGATGATGCCAGAGAAGTTCAATAATAAGACCAATGGTATCACCCAGAGACGTTTCCTGCTTCATGGCAACCCATTATTAGCTGACTGGGTAACAGATAAGATCGGTGATGACTGGATCACAAATCTGCCTCATATTAAAGAACTGGCAGCGTTTGCAGATGATAAGGAATGCCAGAAAGAATTCCTGGATATTAAATATAAGAATAAAGTCCGTCTGGCTAAGTATATCAAGGAGCACAATGGCATTGATGTAGATCCAAATTCCATCTTTGATGTACAGGTAAAGAGACTTCATGAGTATAAGCGTCAGCTGATGAATATCCTTCATGTTATGTACCTTTACAACCAGTTAAAGGATAATCCAAACATGGATATGGTTCCAAGAACCTTTATCTTCGGCGCAAAGGCAGCAGCAGGTTACCGCCGTGCAAAACTGACCATTAAACTGATCAATTCCGTGGCTGATGTGATCAACAACGATAAGTCCATCGGCGGCAAGATCAAGGTAGTATTTATTGAAGATTACCGTGTATCCAACGCAGAGATCATTTTCGCGGCAGCGGATGTCAGTGAGCAGATCTCCACAGCCAGCAAAGAGGCTTCCGGTACCGGCAACATGAAGTTCATGTTAAACGGTGCTCTTACTCTGGGAACCATGGACGGAGCAAACGTTGAGATCGTAGAAGAAGTTGGAAAGGAAAATGCCTTTATCTTCGGTCTTTCTGCAGATGAAGTCATTAACTATGAAAATAATGGCGGCTACAACCCAATGGATATCTTCAACAATGATCCGCAGATCCGCAGAGTCCTGATGCAGCTGACCAATGGATACTATTCACCAAAGGATCCGCAGATGTTTAAGGAAATCTATGATTCTCTGTTAAATAACTTTGGAGGCAGCCGTCCGGATACTTACTTTATCCTGAAAGACTTCCGATCTTATGCAGAGGCTCATGAAAAGATCGACAAGGCTTACAGAGACAGACAGTGGTGGGCAAAGGCAGCTCTTATCAATGTTTCCCACAGCGGCAAGTTTACATCAGACCGTACTATTGAGGAGTATGTAAGAGATATTTGGCATCTGAAAAAGGTGACATTAGAGCAGTAAAGCTGGTTTATGTAAGAGCATGGACAGTATGAACACTGCGATTTACGGGGGTGCTGCAGAAGCTTGTATTTTGCAGCGCCCCTGTTTTTGAAGAGGATTTTTTAACGTATTTCTTCAAATGTGCTCTGGAAATATGTTTTAAAAACGTATCCCCAGAATACATTTGAAGATACATTATGTAATAAGCAAATACAAAGGAAGGAATTATATTTATGAAGATAAAAGATATACTGGCAGAGGGAAGACCAACACTTTCATTTGAGGTATTCCCGCCAAAGACAGCAGATGCTTACGAATCTGTAGAGAAGGCAGCTTCTAAGATCGCTGAGTTAAAGCCGGATTTTATGAGTGTTACTTACGGTGCCGGAGGCGGAACCAGTGAGTATACAGTAAAGATCGCATCTACTATTAAAGAAGAGTATGGTGTAACACCATTGGCACATCTTACCTGTGTTTCTTCAACAAGAGAGAAAGTACATCATGTATTGGAGGAATTAAAGGCGCATAAGATCGAAAATGTTCTGGCACTGAGGGGGGATATCCCGCAGGATGGAAAAACACCGGAAGTTTACCACTATGCTTCTGAGCTGATCCGTGAGATCAAAGAAGCAGGAGATTTCTGTATTGGTGCAGCCTGCTATCCGGAAGGACATCCGGAATCTGCTAATAAGTCTGTGGATATGGACTATTTAAAGCAGAAGGTGGATGCCGGCTGTGATTTTGTCACTACCCAGATGTTCTTTGACAACAGCCTTCTTTACAGCTATTTATACCGCATCCGTGAGAAGGGCATCACCATTCCTGTGATCGCAGGTATCATGCCTGTTACCAGCGGAAGTCAGTTAAAGCGTATTGCACAGATGTCAGGAAGCTATATGCCGGCACGTTTCTTATCATTAGTAGATAAATATGGAGATAACCCGGCAGCTATGAAGCAGGCTGGTATTGCTTATGCTACAGACCAGATCATAGATCTTCTGGCAAATGGCATTAAGGGAATCCACGTATATACCATGAATAAGCCAGATGTGGCTGCACAGATCCAGAGCAATATTTCTGAGCTTTTGAAGTAACGTAATGAGTCCAAAAGAAAAACAAGCGGCTGCGTAGCAGACATTTGTTGCCATGCATATCGAGGAGGCGCCAGTGACGCGTCCGCTGATTTTTCTTGGACCATTAACGAAGGTCCAGCCTGCGAATGCAGGCAGTAGAGCACGTAAGTGCGAGGACCTGAGTCTGGCATTTGGTTTGACAGCAGGAGGATATACAGGAAATGGAACTGGCAGATATTAACAGAAGAGAGATTCTGCGTTATTTGGGCTATAAAAACCAGGAAGCAGACGAACATATAAACAGGATCGTGGAAGACTGCCTGGAGCTTTTGTGGAAAAATGTTTCGCCTAAATACCGGGTACGGGAATTTTCACTTACTCTTGGAGAAGATAACATGATCGACGGGGAGGTTTTTCAGGCAAAAAGCAAGAACCTTTCTGTTAATTTAAAAGATTGTGAAAAAATACTGGTTTTTGCTGCTACCCTGGGAGTGGGAGCGGATTACCTGATCCAGAAGTACAACCGCCTGGAAATGAGCAGGGCAGTGATTTTACAGGCAGCTTCCGCTGCTATGATCGAGGAATATTGTGACCAGGTATGTGAAAGCCTAAAAAGAGAATACGAAGAAAAGGGCCTTTACCTGCGTCCAAGGTTCAGTCCCGGATATGGGGATTTTTCTCTAAACTGCCAGAGGAATGTTTTAAATGCCCTGGATGCAGGAAAGCACCTGGGGATCAAACTGACAGACAGTTTCCTGATGATGCCTTCCAAATCCGTGACAGCAGTGATCGGAGTGAGCAAAAAACCCCACCGCTGTGATGTGAAGGGCTGTGAAGCATGTGGCAAGACAGACTGCCTTTACAGACGATGATCGATGAAAAATAAAAGAGGTTCACATATGAATGTTTTAGATGCAATGAAAGAACACCGCCTGTTTTGTGACGGCGGTATGGGAAGCCTGCTTCAGGCGGCAGGCCTTGCAGCTGGAGAATTGCCGGAACGCTGGAATCTTTCCCACCCGGAAGTGATCACAAATGTACACAGAAAATATCTGGCAGCAGGTGCAGATATTATGACTACGAATACCTTTGGTGCCAACCGGTTAAAATATGACAAGGATGGGGAGCTAAAGGCCATTGTAGAGGCGGCTGTTGCCAATGCAAGAAAAGCAGTAGATGAGGCTGGCAGAGGCTATGTAGCCCTGGATCTGGGCCCTACAGGAAAGCTTTTAAAGCCACTGGGGGATCTGCCTTTTGAGGCAGCAGTATCTTTGTATAAAGAAGTAGTTTCTATTGGTGCGGCAGCAGGCGCTGATCTTGTGCTTATCGAGACCATGAGTGACAGCTATGAGTTAAAAGCAGCTGTTTTAGCTGCAAAAGAGGCGGGCATTGATCCAAAAACAGGAGAAAGACTGCCTATTTTTGCTACGGTCATTTATGATGAAAAGGGAAAACTTCTTACAGGCGGTAATGTAGAGTCTACAGTGGCACTGTTAGAAGGTCTTGGAGTAGATGTACTGGGGATCAACTGCGGCCTTGGCCCGGAGCAGATGAAAGATATTCTGGCAGATATCCTGAAAGTTTCCTCTACACCGGTACTGGTAAACCCAAATGCAGGACTTCCAAGAAGTGAAAATGGAAAAACGGTTTATGACGTAGATCCAGAAGATTTTGCTGCTGTTATGGAAGAAATTGTAAAAATGGGTGCTGTGGTAACCGGCGGCTGCTGCGGTACTACCCCAGATCATATCCGGGCAATGGTAGAACTGACAAAGGATATTCCGGTACAGCTGCCGGAAAAGAAGCACCGTACTGTTATTTCTTCTTATTCCCAGGCTGTTGTATTTGATAAAAAGACCATTATTATTGGAGAACGTATTAATCCTACAGGAAAATCCAAGTTTAAACAGGCTCTGCGTGATCATGATCTGGAATACATCCTTCGGGAAGGCGTGACCCAGCAGGATAATGGTGCAGATGTCCTTGATGTTAACGTAGGTCTTCCGGAGATTGATGAGCCTTCTATGATGGAAGATGTAGTAAAAGAACTGCAGGCAGTGATCGACCTGCCATTACAGTTAGATACTTCCAGTGCAGAGGCAATGGAGCGGGGACTTCGTGTATACAATGGAAAACCGCTGATCAACTCCGTTAATGGTAAAAAAGAGGTTATGGAGCAGATCTTCCCGCTGGTTGCAAAATACGGTGGAGTAGTTGTAGGGCTTTGTCTGGATGAAGACGGTATCCCTGAAACTGCGCAGGGAAGAATTGCAGTAGGTAAGAAGATCATTGATACAGCTGCCACTTACGGAATTGGGCCGGAAGATATTATTTTAGACGGTCTTTGCATGACTGTAAGTTCTGACAGCCAGGGAGCTATTGTTACTCTTGAAACCCTTAGAAAGATCAGGGACGAACTGGGCGGAAAGTCTGTTTTAGGTGTATCCAATATTTCCTTTGGACTTCCACAGAGAGAGATCATCAACGGCGCTTTCTTTACCATGGCAATGGAAAGCGGTTTAAGTGCTGCTATTATCAACCCCAATTCTGAGGCTATGATGCGGGCTTATTATAGCTTTAATGCATTGATGAACCTGGATCCCCAGTGCAGTGAATATATCAGCATTTACAGTGGCCAGACGGCAGGTCTGGGACAGACTATTGGAAAAGGCGGAAATGGTGCCGGAGGTTTAGGAACAGCCGGAAATGGCGGGGCAGGTGCCGGAAGCCTGGGAAATGCCATTGAAAGAGGCTTAAAGGAAGTGGCAGTAGAAAGTGTGACTGCTCTTTTAAAAGAGAAAGAAGCACTGGATGTGATCAACGAAGAGATCATTCCGGCACTGGATCATGTAGGAAAAGGCTTTGAAAAAGGGACTATTTTCCTTCCTCAGCTGCTAATGAGTGCAGAAGCGGCTAAAGCAGCTTTTGAAGTGATCAAAAATGCTATGGCAGGAAGCGGGGAAACCCAGGAAAAGAAGGGAACCATTATTCTTGCAACTGTTAAGGGTGATATCCATGACATTGGAAAGAACATTGTAAAAGTTCTTCTGGAAAACTACAGCTACGATGTGATCGATCTTGGAAAAGATGTTCCACCGGAAACTGTAGTAGAAGAAGCTGTAAGTCGTCATGCACCATTAGTAGGTTTAAGTGCCTTGATGACCACAACTGTTCCAAGTATGGAAGAAACCATTAAGCAGCTGCGTGAAAGCGCACCATGGGTAAAAGTTATGGTAGGCGGGGCAGTACTGACCCAGGAGTATGCAGATACCATTGGTGCAGATGCTTATTGTAAAGATGCCATGGCATCTGTACACTATGCGGAGACTATCTTCTAACCAGCGACAAACTACCATTTATTACCAGGTGATTTTCCAGAAAAATGTGATAATATAGTTTTGTAACAAAAACGCAACAAAATTGTAACAAAATGAAAGCGAGGACAAAATTATGTTATCAGTATCCACAATGGCACTTGCAGCAATGCTCGGCTCCGCATGCGTACCAAACGCAAATCAGGCATGCAATGTAAATACCTGTACATACGATCAGGCAAACTGCATCCAGGCAGAGTGTGCAGCCAATGGCGGACAGGACTTAAACTGTCTGTTAAATGGCCTTGGCGCATGCCTTCCAAATGGCTGCCAGGATGGAAATGTAAGACCAGCTGGCGGATTTGGTCAGGGAAGCTGTAGAAGATAAGCACATTGGATCTTGCAATACGTAATGTTACAAAAGAAGAATAGATAAAAAATATAAAAAAAATAGGAAAAGGCCGTCTGCTGAAAATAAAGAGCAGGCGGTCTTTTCGTTTTATAGCAGTTTTTTTGTCTGTGGTTCACTGATAAAGATTTTCCCCTTATTCAAATAAATCATATTTTCTTTTGCCAGTTCCTGTACTGTCCTGTTTACTGTACGTACTGAGCACCCAAGGTGTGCGGCAATCTCCGGTCTGGTGAAGGGGATGCGGATGGGGTAGACAGATCTGGTTTTTGTATTACCAGTTCCATTGTCATTGTGCATGCTGTCATTTACAGCCTGTGTTGCCTGTTCTTTCAGAAAGACCAGCATGCGGGTGCGGTTGTCGGCAAAAAGGTTCTGGCGCTGGAACTGTGCCTGGACTACTAACTGGGAGATGATCATGCGGCTTCTGAGGAAAAGGGCATGGGGATCTTTTCGCAGCCAGGTCATATATTCTATGGCAGGGATCACCAGGCAGAGGGAATCTTCCAGTGTAGTCAGTGTTACCAGACGGGGCTGTTTTTCAGTGAAAAATTCGTAATCACCAACTATGTCCAGAGCATGTATCTCCGTAAAATGATAAGGTATATTTGCCACATGTTCTTCAACTGCTTCCAGACGGCCTTTTAAAAGGATGTACACATGGGCGCAGCTGTCCCCGGCAGCTACCAAGCGGCTGTCTTTTTTATAAGAGCGCAGCATCAGCACCGTCTGTATATAAGGCGGTGCAAATTTAAAGAAATTTTCTAAAAAGCTTTTTTGTTTTAAGGTAAATGGATAATTAAATTTATTGATATTCAACAAAACTGCCACATGTCCTTTTTTTAATTATGATAGCATTTTATAATATAAGTGTCAAAAGGTCTTTTTATAGAGGAATATAAAAAGACTCCGGGAGTACATAAAATAAAAAAAGGAGGAGTTTATTATGGGAACACCACACAATCAGGCGGAAAAAGGTGAGATTGCAAAAAAGGTATTGATGCCGGGGGATCCTCTTCGTGCTAAATTCATTGCAGAGAAATTCCTTACAGATGCGAAGCTGGTCAATGAAGTCCGCGGGGCATATGCGTATACAGGTACTTATAAAGGGGAAAAAGTAACTGTTATGGCAAGCGGAATGGGAATGCCATCTATAGGAATTTATTCCTATGAGTTGTTTTCTGTTTATGATGTAGACCAGATCATCCGTATTGGTTCTGCAGGCGCTTATGTACCGGAATTGAATTTAGGCGATGTAGTGCTGGAAGAAAGTGCATGGAGTGAGTCTACTTTTGCGCATACCCAGAACGGCTACGATAAAGACACGATCTATCCAGATCCGGAATTAAATGCCCATATTTTAGAGGCCGCAAAGCGCAATAACATTACTGTAAAGCCTGTAAAAGTACATTCCAGTGATGTATTTTACACAGAGCCAAATGTAGACGGTTACAAAGAGATCAGCGCAAAACATGGTTGTGCCTGTGTGGAAATGGAAAGCTTTGCTCTGCTCCACAATGCAAATGTGCTTCATAAAAAAGCAACCTGTATGCTGACTATTTCTGATTCCATGCCAAAGAAAGAGCATGCCACAGCAGCAGAACGCCAGACTTCCTTTACAGATATGATGACCGTCGCTTTAGAGGCTTGTCTGGATTAAGATTTTGACGTATAAAATCCTGTAATGTTTCATAAAATCCCCATAGGAGTAAGATATGCTCTGACAATTTAAAAATGTTGGGGCAAAAGGGGATTATATAAAATGGAAAAAACTGGAAATAAAGAAAAAATCAAAGAATTTGAAAATGGAAAAATTCTGATCAAAGGTCTTGTGATCGGTTCGACCATGACTTTGCCGGGAGTCAGCGGCGGTTCCATGGCTATGGTTCTGGGGATTTATGACCGTCTTTTAAAACATGTCAGTGAAATAACAAAATATCCAAAAGAAAGTCTCACATTTCTGCTCTGGTTTGCAGCCGGAGCAGGAAGCGGGGCTTTTTTGTTTTCCAGAGGGATCAGCTGGCTTTTAACTACAAGAGCTGAAGGAGTTTTGCGTTTTTTCTTTCTGGGAGCGGTAGCAGGTGGAATTCCCATGATTTTAAAAAGCGCCAGTGTAAGGCATATCAGGGGGAGAGAACTGATATGTATCCTTACAGGAATCTTTACAGCCCTTCTTATTGCTCTGATCCCTCAGGGGATGTTTGCCCCTGAGGCAGAAAATGCCCCTTTAAATATGCTTTTTCAGTTTGCAGGCGGCTTTATCATAGCAGTTGCTTTAGTCCTTCCGGGCATCAGCGCATCCCAGATGTTATATATGCTGGGAATTTACGAAAGCACATTAAAAGCAGTCGGCAGACTGGATTTTTTTGCACTTTTTCCCTTAGCTGCTGGCGGGATTCTTGGAACGTTTCTCACAGCCCGTATACTGGAACAGCTGATCAAAAAGCACAGGGAAGCCACATTTTTAATAATATTAGGCTTTATGCTGGCATCACTGCGGTCACTGTTGCCAGGCCGTTTAATACAGGAAAACATGCTGTTTTGCGGCATAGCGCTGGTAGCAGGTTTTGTAAGTCTTTATTTTGTCACATTAAAATGAAAGCGGGTAAAATCCCCAAGCCACGTAGTACTGGAATATTCAATTGCTTTTCCGTCGGCTAACAGATACTGGGAGTCAATCTTAAGACCGGTGGCATCATATACTGTATTCAGTAAAGAAGCAGAGATGGCATCCAGTCTCACAGCCTCAATATAATTTTCAATTTTTGTGATATCATAGTGATAGGTATATTTTAAGGTCCGGGAAATGCTGTTGTATAAAAGTGTGGACTCTGTAAGCCCCGGCACATCGCTTTCCCTGAACCATACATGGTTGATGCCGCTTGGACGGCCGTCATGATAGAAGAGGCGTTCCACATAAAGCAGGGGAGTAGAAGGAGTTACCTGCAGCTGCTCACAGATCACAGAGTTGGAGGCAAATACCTTTTCTATAGTGAGAACTTTGGAATTCACAGAAGATTTGGCACTGGAATCCAAAGTAGGGAAAGCCAGTTCCTGCACCAGCTGTCTAGGGTTGTTTTTTACAAAAGCCCCTTTTCCCTGGAATTTGCAGATAATGCCATCCCGCTCTAATTGAGCCATAGCCTGACGCAGAGTCACCCGGCTGACTCCATATTCTGTAGCCAGTTCTGCTTCTGTAGGAAGCTTGTCATCAATATTCCATTCTTTCTGTGAAATTCGCAAAATAATATCATTTGAAATCTGCTGATAAGCAGGCAGCGGAGAGGTGCGGTCTAACAGATCTTTCCGGCTGCTTGCAGAAGCGATAGTTGAAGTCACGTTTCTATGTCCCCCGTTTCTATATAATGACATCGGATTGTTCCGATTTTTGTTCACTGATATTATTATATATTATGATAATACAAATTTCAATAAATGCATTGTGAATGAAAGTTTGCAAATGACTATACGTCCTTGCGTGCAAGCATGCAGTCCGCATAGCTGCTTGACAATGATTTATCACAAAAAAATTGTGCTATATTTACAAAAAAAGTCAGATTTAAAAGTAGAAACAACTCAAAATAACAAAAACATCTATTGACACTGTTACAAACATGTATTATTATATAGACAACATTACAAGATGCGAAATATAAAACATCATATAAAAATTTAAAATGACACCCCACACAAATAGTTCCGTAAGCGAAAGCACATAAAGAGAAAGGAATGGAAAGAATGAAGGTCAGAGAAGTTTCAGGGACAGAACCCTATGAATTATCACCTCATGGACATGCATTTATTAATCCCTATGGAGGTTGTACAATGGGGTGTCCTTTTTGTTTCTGGTTAAGCAGGGACGGCTGGGAAAACAATATGGAGATACGGTTGAAAACGCCACAGCTGTTGGAAGAAGCCTTAAAAAACTGGCCCAAGGGAGAATGGATCTATCTGGGAAGTATCTGCGATCCTTTTAATGAGTGGGAGTCCAGATACCGCCTGACAGAACAGTGTTTAAAGATCATTGATCAGTATCAGATTCCATTGCTTATTACCACCTCCGCTGTATCACCGGCTCTGTTAGAAGAAGCAGAGATTCTAAAGAACATGAAAGCACCGGTGGTGATCGTTACGGAGCTTGCAAGAGTACCGGAAATGGAGCGGCTGAAAAAAGAAGGTATACATAAAGGGGTCGAAGCTGCCAATACTTTAAAGAAGATGGGACTTACCGTGTGGGCGACCATGGCTCCGGTCTGTCCTGGTATTTTAGACCTGGAACCGGTCCTTGAAAAATTAGACGAAGAGATCCCGGTATACATTGATTCTCTCCAGTGCGCCAAAGACTCCATTCAGGAAAAAAGGGTCATGGAATGGATCAGAAGAGAGCATCCACAGCTGGAAACCACCTACGAAAAGATCGTTTTGGAAAAAGATGTAACTTATTTTGATCAGCTTCTTAAGAAGTATCAAAAGGATCCAAGGATAAAAACATTTCCCTATGCATTAGACACGATCGCATTGCAAAGACAAAGTAAAAGAAAAACGTGAATGCAAAAGCTGTGTAAAGAGTATCTAAAAGTTTTGCAGCTGCATTGACACTATATACAACTAGTATTAATATATAGACAACTTAACAACAATACTTTCACTTAGATTAGGAAGGAAGAAAACATGTCAGATATCAAATTGATCCTCTGTGATATTGATGACACCCTGGTACACAAGGAACAGCACCTGGATGAAGCAACAAAAGAGGTCATAAAAAAAGCCCAACAGGCAGGTGTAAAATTTACGCTGGCAACAGGAAGAATGCCTTACCGGGCCAAGATATTTGCAGAAGAAGCAGAGCTTACCACGCCATATATTGCCAACAACGGAAGTATTCTCTATGACAGAGGGACTTTTATTTATGCGAAAAAAGTGTATGCAGGTATATTTAAGGATCTGTTCCGCAAATATATGAAAGAGTATCCGGATTTTACCGTGATCTTCAGCTACGATGACCGGGAACGGCCAGTGGAAAGCACAGCCTGGATAAAAGACCGGGAACACAAATATTCCGGCTATGATGAACCATTAGGAGATACGGAAGCTACCTGGGATCAAAAGGTCCACAAGGTATATATCGTAGATGATGAAAGACGGGGGATCATCGGCGAGATCACAGAGAAAATGAGACAGCTGGATGGTGATTTCAGTTTCTTCCAGTATCAGCAGTATTCCATGGAGATCGTGGCAAAAGGATGTTCCAAAGCTTCTGGTATGAAGACTTTACTTGAATATTTAAATATAAAGCCGGAAGAAGTCATGGCTATCGGTGACCATACCAATGACGTGGAAGTGATAAAAAGTGCTGGTCTGGGAGTGGCAGTAGCCAATGCACAGCCGGAATTAAAAGAGATCGCAGATTATGTAACATCAAAGGAACGGGCTGAGGGAGTAAGAGAAGCCATTAACAAGTTTGTTTTACGGCCATAAGATTTTAGAAGCACAAAATTTTATGATCATAGGAGAAAAAACGTGAAAACTGCAAAAAGAAGAAAAAAGACCACATTGTTCCACAAAATAGAACCAGTTCTTTATCTGGCACCTGCTTTTATCGTGCTTGGTATCTTTGTGTATTTCCCATTTTTCAAGACCATTATTGAATCCTTCTTCTTGCTTAACTCCATGGGAGAGGTAAGAGAGTTTATCGGTTTTGAAAATTATATCAACATATTTTCCAATTCCAAATTTATACAGTCCATTTTTAATTCCATTAAATTTGCCATTTTTACGGTGCCTTTTACAGTAGGCCTGTCTTTCATACTGGCAATGATGGCAGCGAAAAAGAGACCGGCATCACCCATTTATGAAACATTATTTTCACTGCCTATGGCAATGTCCACATCTGTAGCAGCTATGATCTTTGAACTGATGTTCAGCCCTACGCTGGGAATCGTAAACAGCATTACCGGTCTGAACATTAAATGGCTTTCTGACCGGAACACAGCTATGTGGGTGCTGATCGTGATCCAGGTATGGATGAATCTGGGATACAATTTCCTCTTTATCCTGGCGGCGATCCGGGGCATGTCAAAAGAAGTAACAGAGTCTGCAAGACTGGACGGTGCAAATGCATGGCAGCAGGCCGTATCCATTGTAATGCCACTGATCTCACCAACCTTGTTCTTCCTGCTTTGTAATTCTCTGGCGAAGATGCTTATGATGTCAAACCTTACATTGATCCTGACACAGGGCGGACCTCAGGGAAGCACCGAGACCATGATCTCCTATATGTATAAGCAGACAACAGAAAATGCAAACTACAATAATGCTTATGCATCGGCAGTGATCGCCTTTTTGATCACCATGGTAGCAACAATTATTACCTTTATTTATGAAAAGAAGGGAGTAAATTATGACAGCTAATAATGGAGTAATGGCGTGGAAGGAACGTCTGGTCCAGGTCTTATATATTATGGTAGGTCTTGTGATCGCATTCCCTATTCTTTATGCACTGATGATCTCATTTATGGATCCGGCCCAGGTTTTGGCAGGTGGAGTGAACCTGATCCCAAATAAGTGGACCCTGGAAAATTACAGGACTGCATTAAACAGCGCGCCCATTATGCGGTTTATGTGGAACTCCCTGATCCTGGCAGCTACCTCCAGCGTGGTCCGTGTGATCGTATCAGCTCTGGCAGCTTTTGCCTTTGCATTTCTGGATTTTCCATGTAAGAACCTGATCTTTATGGCAATGTTAGCAACCATTATGATCCCGGCAGATGTGGTGTTAGTAGCAAATTACCGCACCGTATCTGGTATGGGACTGATCAATACATACTTTGGTATGATGATCGTATTTTTCGTTTCAGCCATGAACATTTTCCAGTTCAGACAGAGCTTTAAGACTTTTGCAACTACCTTAAAAGAAGCAGCCCATATTGACGGATGTTCCAATTTTACATTTTTCCTTCGTATCCTGCTTCCAACCAATATTTCCACGGTTTTAACCGTATTTATCACAGCTTTTATTGGAACCTGGAATACTTATCTGTGGCCGCTGCTTGTAACCAATAAAACAGAAATGCGTACCGTACAGGTTGGTATTACCATGTTGAATTTTTCCGAAGGAACGGTTTACGGACCTATCATGGCGGCATCCATTATGGTGCTGCTTCCATCACTGATCTTATTCCTCACCTTCCAGAAACGGATCGTATCCGGAATGATGGCAGGCGGAGTAAAGGGATAGTATGAGCAAACAGCCTGCGTGAGCAGGCGGTAGAATGCGAAGCGCGGGTTTGCAAGTAAATACACAATATAAGAAGGAGAGAAAGAGACTTATGAAAAAACAGGTAAGCGTAGTATTAGCAGCAGCTATTGCAGGCGGTCTTTTAGCAGGCTGCGGCAGCACAAAACCAGCAGAAACAACAGCTGCAGCAGGCACAAATGGTGCAGGCGAGACTCAGGCAGAGGCAGCAGCCGGGGATGTGACCATTGATGTATGGCACTCCATGGAAGGTTCCAACGGTGAAGCTTTTGAAGCTATGGTAAAGAACTTCAACGAGACCACCGGCAAAGAACTGGGCATCACAGCAAACAGCGTGTTCCAGGGAAGCGACACAGCAGGCAAATTAAAGACTCTGATCCAGACAGATGACGTTGTAAACATGCCAGATGTATGCCTGTTATATTCTGCATCCTTACCAGTTGTTGCAGAGTACAAGGGAACCGTTGCAGTAGATGATATGTATGGCAAAGGAGATCAGGAATTAAGCAAGGATGAGATCAACCAGTCTGCCATCCAGACCTACAGCTACAAGGGAAAACAGGTGTGCATGCCATTTAACAGCTCCACCTTACTTCTGTACTACAACAAGGACGCATTCAAAGAAGCAGGACTGGATCCTGAAAATCCGCCGGCAACACTGGATGAGATCGCAGATGCATGTGAGAAGCTGACTATAACAGAAAACGGTCAGGTGACTCGTTATGGATTTAACGCAGTGTTAGACCGTTATGAAATGGTCAATCTGGTAGGAAATCAGGGAGAAGGAACCTACTTTGGCGATAACGAAAGTGGACGTTCCGGCCTGATCACCAAACTGACCTGTGAAGAGCAGATTGGAAACATCTTTAAAGCATGGGAAAAGATTGCAAAAACAGGCGGATTTAAGTATACCTATGACAACCAGAACGAAGAGTTTGCAACCGGCTTAAATGCCATGACATTAATGTCTTCTGCAAGAATCGGTTCTGTAACCAAGCTGACTGCTGACAACGGCTTAAACTGGGGCGTTGCAAAGCTGCCAAATGTAAATCCAGACGATAAGGGCGGTGCATGCATCGGTGGTGCTTCTTTAGCAATGTTTAACAATGGGGATGACGCAAAGGCAAATGCTGCATGGGAATTCATTAAATATGCTGCTTCTGCACAGACACAGTCTACCTGGAGCCAGGCAACCGGCTATCTGCCAATTAACTTGGAAACCAAGGATTTAGACGAGTATAAGACATTTGTAGAAGAAAGCCCTGCAGTTGCAACTGCATTAGAGCAGTTTGAGTCCTCCAATCCAATGGTTCAGGAGCCAGTTATGATGATGCAGGGAAGTATTGACTCTGTGATCAAAGACGCTTCTACTTACTTATGCGAAGGAAGCATGAACGCAGAAGAAGCAACAAATTACGTAGTTGAAGAGTGCAACAAGCTGTTTGATGAGTACAACCGTTCCAACCAGTAAGTACTAAGTAGAATACGTTTTGAACCAACATAAATGAGATCGGATACAGGCCGGGAAATGCCTGAAAATGGTTTTCCGGCCCTGAAGTATCCGGCAGTGGAGACAGGAGAGCAAAGGTGAGATTATCTACATCAACAAACATTTATTTTAACAGACCGGATCATACAAAAGCAAAGATTGAGGATTCCGTCCGGCTTTGCGGGGAAGCAGGATACCGTGTTATGGATATGAACTTTTATGACTGTACTTCTTTTAAGCTTCCCTTTGTAACGGATGAATGGGAATCCTGGATCCATGGCATCTGTGACGTTGCAGAGCAGTATCACATAGAATTCAGCCAGGCACATGCTAATTTTTACAATTTCTGTGATCTCAATGCGGAAAATAAGGAATTTTTAGACCGCATGGTCCTTCGCAGCATCGACTGTGCAAAAATACTGGGAGTCAAATGGCTGGTGATTCATGCAGGAACGGATTTTGCCTCACCTCATCTGGTGCGCTCTTCCAAGGAGAAGAACATTGAATATTTTAAACCGGTGATCGAATATGCAGCTAAAAATAACGTTGGAATTGCCATTGAAAATCTCTGGGATTTAAACATTGCACCATTAAGGCGTTATACTACCACGGCAGAAGAACTGGTGGATCTGGTAGATGCGCTGCATATGGACTATGAAAATGTAGGTATCTGCTGGGATGTAGAGCATGCGGATATTATGAAGCAGGCTCAGGTCCCGGCTCTTAAAATGATTGGAAAAAGGCTGAAAGCCACCCATATTTCCGACAACGTAGGAATTAATTATGACCATGTACTTCCGTTTTCCGGTTATACAAACTGGGCGGAGTTTATGAAATTATTAAAAGAAATTGAATACAGCGGGGATTTTACCTATGAGATCCACCGGTACACCTCACAGATACCGGATGCACTGGTCCCGGCTGCCTTAAAGTACAGTGTAGAAGTTGGAAATTATCTGCTTTCACTTGGCAGAATGAGATAAATAAACAAAGGTTAAATGTAAGAGATAAAACAAAGGAGAAGATAAATATGATCGACAATGCACTGATCCGTCAGGTATTAAGCTTACCGGAACTGATCGAACAACAATACAATGACCTGGAGCCAAAGGCGAGAAAAGCCCTTACCACACCGGAGATCTTCGGTATCCAGCGTATCGTCCTTACTGGCTGCGGCGATTCCTATGCAGCAGCACTGGCAACAAAACATGCTTTTGAAATGCTTACCAACCTTCCATGCGAAGTAGTACCGGCCATTGAATTAAGCCGTCTTTATTCCAGAAAGCAGTTAGGCTTTGCTCCCTGCAATCCACTGGTGATCGCAGTCAGCAACTCCGGAAGCGTTGTCCGTGTGGCAGAGGCGATCCAGGCAGCAAGAAAGCATGGTGCCTTTGCATTAGGTATTACAGGAAAGAGAGAAAGCCTCTTAGGACAGAGCGTGGATAAAATAATGGACTTAAACATTCCTCCTTTTGAGGCTGCTCCTGGAACACGTTCTTATATGATCTCTGTTATGTCCCTGCTGTTAGTTGCTATCCGCATTGGTGAAGTAAGAGGCTGCTATACCATGGATGAAGCTATGGATATGCGCTTTGACATGGTAGAACAGGGAAAGGTTCTGGGAGAGTTGCTTCCAGATATGTGCAAACAGGTTTATGATATTGCTGAAAAATGGAAAAATATGGAAGCTTATGACTTCGTAGGAACAGGTTTTGACTATGCTACAGCATGGTTTGGACATGCAAAGGTATTTGAGGCACTGGGAAAATACGCCATGCACATTAATTCAGAAGAATGGCTCCATATGAATTTCTTTATGAGAAATGTAGACAAGATCGGAACCATTATTGTTGCAAACACTACCAACCCGGCTATGAGCCGTAACAAAGAACTGATAAAGTTTGCCCATGACCTGACCCGTCCGTTAATGGTGATTACAGATGGGGGTAAAGAAGATTTTGGGGTAGATACCAACTATGTAAAGGTCCCTAAGACAAAATATGCCATTAACATGCCATTGACCCAGTTTGCGCCTATCTGCCTGTTATGTGGTTATATCATGGATATGATCGGAGAAGAGGACGGCAGAGGCTGCAAAGGCGTATGGAAGATCGCAGACGGTGCAAGATGCATCCGTGAAAGCGAAATGATCGTATTGTAATGAGCCCAAAATAAAAAAGAAAGGGGAACGTTATGTTAAAAAAGATAAATATTTCTACAAAAAGAGATGATATTTTTGAGATTACTTCTGATGTAAAGAAGATCGTGGAAGAATCTGGTGTAAAAGAGGGAACCTGTGTAGTGTACACACCTCATACTACAGCAGCTATCGTAGTTACTTCCCGCATGGATCCAGATGGTTTTGATGATCTGAGAGATGAAGTAAACCGCCTGATTCCTACAAGGGTCGATTTCAAGCACCAGTTTGACACTCCTTCTGATGCGGCAGGACATATTAAATGCACACTTTTAGGCGTGACCATGACTTTTATTGTAACAGAAGGAAAGCTGCTTTTAGGCGGCTCCCAGGGCATTTTCTTTGAGGAATTTGACGGGCCGAGAAACAGAAATTACTTTGTAAAAGTCGTAGAAGGCTGACAAAAGGGCAGAAAGGATACATATGAAAAAGATAATCTTAGATTGTGATCCGGGAATGGATGATTCCATGGCTATTGTCATGGCAGTAAAATCAAAGGATTTAGATGTAAAAGCGATTACCGCTGTAAATGGAAATTATCCAGTAGATGTAACAGCAGTCAATGCATTAAAAGTGCTGGAAATGCTTGGAAGAACGGATATCCCGGTTGCAAAGGGAATGCCGGAACCAATGTTTCGTGAAACTCCAAAGGATCCATTTACCCATGGAAAAGACGGTCAGGCAGAAAATTTCCTGCCGAATCCTAAGACACCTTTAAGCGAAAAACATGCCATTGACATGATCATTGATGTGGTAAAGGCAAATCCGGGAGAGATCTATATTTTATCTACAGGCCCTATGAGCAACATTGCCATGGCTATGAAGAAGGCCCCGGAGATCAAGCCTATGATCGCAGGAATCTATGCTATTTCTGGTATGTTCGGCTTAAATAAATACGCATTTGCAAATGCAACCGGCGATACACCACAAAGTGAGTGGAATGTGTATGTAGATCCGGAAGCTGCATCCATCGTATATAACTCTGGTGTGAACCTGGTAGCTATTGGTCTGGATGTTGCAACTCATTTTGATGTAAATTTGACAGAAAATGATATTGCAGCTTTGGACAAAAGTGATAAAATGGAAGCAAGATTCCTCCGACAGGCTATCCGATTTGTCAATGGAAGAAGCTTTGAAGCATACTGTACCGTCATTGACTGTATGGCAGTGGCTTATGCTATTGACGAATCACTGATCGAAACTTTTGAAGGAAGAGTAGGAATTGAGACGAAGGATGGTCTTACACTGGGAAATACAGTGGTAGACTACCGTCATCACCATGTATGGGAAAATCTTCCAAAAGTTAAGATTGCAAGGACCGCAGATCATCAGAGATTTTTAAATATGCTTATGGAGCTGGTTCTGGCATAATATGTGTTTAAGGCACATAAGATCATGGAGGAAACAAGATGTTTCAGAAAGAAAAAATTTATATTGCAGGGCCGGAGTGCTTCTACACCGGCGGTTATGATATGCTGGCGGCTATGCGGGCAGAATCCATTGCAAAGGGCTTTGGAGTAACACTTCCAAATGATCATCCATTAGATATGGAAAATCCAGATCTTAGAAAGCGGGCAGACAGCATTTTTGCAGATCTGAAGGCAATTATGTTAGATACTACCGTTGTGATCGCAGATCTGGAAGCTTACCGCGGTTCAGAACCGGACAGCGGAACTATTTACGAATTGGGAATGGCTTACGCAAAGGGTGCCAGATGCTACGGCTATACCAGGGACAAACGTCCTCTGGTTTGGAAGGACCAGAAATACACGCTGAAAGAGGGAAAGGTTTATGATGAGCATGGAAAAGAGGCTCCTTATAAAGAACTTCCATTCAGTCCATGTATCATTGCTTCTACAAAGATCGTGGAAGGGGATTATGGCGATTGTCTGAAAATGCTGATGACAGACATTGAGGAAGAGAAGAAATATAAGGGACTGCGTGGATACAGCGTGGATTACACTGCAGCAAGGACTTATAAGTCAGACCGTCCAGTGGTTTATCTGGCTGGACCGGAACGCTATGATAAGGATGCAGAAGAGATCTATAAGAAGAGAAAAGAGTTATGTGCTTCCTATGGACTGTGTGCCCTTACACCGTCAGACTGGGCAGAAGGGGTGGAAAAAATAGATACGGACTGCCCTTATACAGCGGCAGCAAACCAGTTTGACAGCTGGCAGCAGCATGTACGCAACTGCGATGCCATTATTGCAGATTTAAATGATTATCGGGGATATGAGTGCTGCAATGATGTGGCTTTTGAGTGCGGAATGGCCTTTCAGTTAGGCAAAAAAATGTACGGCTATGTAGATGACATCCGTCCTGCAAAGGAAAAAGTTCCCAATCTGGGAGAAGAACATGAATACAGGGATATGACCGGAGCCAATGTGGAAAACTTTAACTATCCGGTAAATCTTATGTTCTCCTGTTCCATGGATATCAGAGAGGGAAAATTTGAAGAAGTTATCAGAGAAATAGCAAAAGAGTTATGTAAATAATGCTTATTCCCTGGATGACTTCAACAGGAGAAGGAGGGGAATACATGGAAACTTTAAAATCTCTTACAGAGCAGGTGGCAGCAGCCACTGGAAGCAAAAAAGCGGAATTGGTGCTGAAAAATGCACGTATCGTCAATGTATTTACCCAGTCAGTGGAAGAAGGGGATATTGCCATTGAAGAAGGGCGTATTGTGGGGATCGGAACCTATGACGGGGTGATGGAGTCAGACCTGAAAGGGGCTTATGTCTGCCCGGGTTTTTTAGATGGACATATCCATATTGAAAGTTCCATGACTTCCCCCGGGGAATTTGAACGGGCTGTAGTACCACATGGCACTACAGCTGTGATCACAGATCCCCATGAGATCGCAAATGTGGCAGGAGAAGCGGGGATCCGGTTTATGATGCAGTCGGCAAAGAAGCTGAATCTGGATGTATATTTTATGCTTCCTTCCTGTGTGCCGGACACAGATCTGGATGAATCCGGGGCAGAGCTTCTGGCAGCAGATCTGGAACCATTTTACATAGAAAAAAAGGTTCTGGGACTGGCAGAGGTAATGAATGCTTACGGCGTGACCCATGGGGATAAAGATTGCCTGGAAAAACTGATACAGGCACGTTCTTTAAGGAAAGCCATTGATGGCCATGCGCCGTCTCTTTCCGGGAAAGAGTTAAATGCCTATGTGACTGCCGGGATCCGCTCTGACCATGAATGCTCTGATTTTGAAGAAGCAAGGGAGAAGTTTGCCAGAGGCCAGTGGATCATGATCCGTCAGGGAACAGCGGCAAAGAATCTAAAAGGCCTTATAGGAATGTTTGAAGATCCTTATTATCAGCGGTGCCTTCTAGTCACAGATGATAAGCATCCGGGAGATCTGATCCGTATCGGTCATATTGATGCCATTATAAGAGAAGCGGTTTCCATGGGCGCTGATCCCATCCGGGCGATCCGCATGGGCACTTTAAATACCGCTATGTATTTTGGACTTTCAGATATGGGGGCAGTAGCGCCGGGATATCTTGCAGATCTGGCTGTTTTTGATAATTTGAAGGATTTTCATGTAAAACAGGTATACAAAGGCGGAAAACTGGTGGCAGAAAACGGAAAAATGCTCCACCAGAAAGAAAAAGCCACAGACTGGTCTGATGAGATTAAAGAACGTGTATTCCATTCCTTCCACAGAGGTCCTATTACAGTGGAAGAACTGCAGTTAAAAGAAAACACAGGAACCCATCAACGGGTCATTGATATGGTAGCCCATGAACTGATCACAAAAGAGCGGATCGAAGAGTGGAAAGAACTGCCAGGTGTTGCTCCCGGCGTAGATATAAGCCGCGACATTGTAAAACTGGCTGCCATTGAACGGCATAAAAATACCAGTCATGTGGGACTGGGCTTTTTAGGAAAATATGGCTTAAAGAGAGGAGCCGTAGCCACCAGCATCGGCCATGATTCCCACAATCTTGTCATCGCCGGAGTCACTGACGAAGACATAGTCATTGCCGGCAACCGTGTGATCGAAAATGGAGGGGGACTTGCCATTGTCCTTGATGGAAAAGTATTAGCAGACCTGCCTTTGCCTATTGGCGGACTTATGGCAGGTGAACCGGTAGAAGTGGTAGATGAAAAGCTGGAGCATATGAAAAAGATTTCTACGGAACTGGGCATTTCAGAAGATATCGATGCTTTCATGACGCTGGCATTTATCAGTCTTCCGGTGATCCCTAAACTGAGGCTGAATACATATGGAATTGTGGATGTGGAGAAGCATCAGGTGGTAAAAGCCAGGTTTGAGACAGAATAACAATTTAAAAACAGTTTAAACTGATCAAAAAATCAATCGTAAATTTTTGCGATTGATTTTTTTGTGCTTCTTCAGACGATAATAAGAAGGATGCCTTTTTTGTTTATTTCTGTTATACTTGGTATAGTTATTTCGAAAACGATGTACTAGGCATTAAGCTAAGAATATATGAGAGAATAAAAGGGGATATTGGATCATGTATAAAGTGTTGATCGTAGATGATGAGATCATGATACGCCGTGGATTAAGCAAGATCATTCACTGGGAAGAAATAGGATTTGAAATGGCGGGGGCAGTTGGAAATGCGATGGAAGCGCTGGAACTGATCAAAAAGACACCAGTTGATGTCCTTTTAACAGACATCAGCATGCCGGAGATGACAGGACTGGAACTGATCCATCAGGCAAGAAAGATATTGCCGGGGTTAAAGGCAGTGGTGATCAGCGGGTACAGCGAGTTTGATTATGCCAGGGAAGCCATTGAACTGAAAGTGGAAAATTATATCTTAAAGCCCCTGAATCCTAAAAAGATCACAGAAACTTTTCAGAAGATCTGCAAAGAGCTGGATCAGGAACAGCGCAGGGAGCGCAGGGAACAGTACCTTCAGTCAGAGTATGAGGTAAGGAGAGGTGCAGACCCGGAAAAGAAAGGCTGTGATGATGAGTGGCAGACTAAAATGATACAGGTTCTGGAAGAAGGACGGTATAAAGAACTAGATGGATTTGTAGATCAGTGGTTTTTACAGATGGAAAAAATGGACAGCAGGCAGATAAGGGAATACTGCTATAAATCCCTGCGCAAAGCAGTCATGTATTTTCATATGGATACACCGCCATTATTTAAGATTTATCAGTTATCAGATCAAGACCAGGAAAAATTTTCAAAGATATTAAAAGAAGACATGCAGATGCTGGCGTCTTGCCTGAAAGATAATTCAGAGTCATTTACTATTTTGATCAGCAGCAAGGCGAAAAATTATATTGATGTAAATTACAGCAAAAAAGATCTGTCTTTACGGGAGATCGCTGATAAGCTGAATGTAAGCTATGGTTATCTGTCCACGGCATTTACAAAGACATATGGAGAGAACTTTAAATCCTATCTTGTATCTGTGCGTATGGAAAAAGCCAGGGAATTTTTAATGGAACGGAAATATAAAATTTATGAGATCGCTGATAAGACCGGCTATACCAGTTCCCGTTATTTTACAGATGCCTTTAAAAAACGGTTCGGGATCTCGCCGGGAGATTATATCCTTCGGTTAAACGGGGAAAGCGAGGTATGATATGAAGCGGGCAATGACATTAAAAACACGTTTTATCCTTACATCTTACTGCTCAATTGTGATTTCCGTTTTTTTGATCTGCATTGTAAGCTATGTTCTTCTGGGAAATCTGTCCCGGAAATTTGCTATACAGGCCAATCAGGAAGCAGTCCGGCAGAAAAATGAAGATATCAGTGGGAGAGTAAATGGTATTGAGGTAACAATACGGGATATTATTTATAATTCAGAGCTTCAGAAGCTTTTAAATGAGCGTAATATGGAAGAAGGACAGGAAAGTAAAGATGTTTATGGAATGCGCATGGCTGTAAACAGCAGTATTGCCCGCGCTTCCAGTTCTTTATATATGATCGATAATATTGCTGTTTTTGCAAAAGATGGAAGTATGATCGGAAGCTTGTATGAGTTTAATACACTTAAAAAGTCTGCAGAATATAGCTGGTTTGAAAAAATGGACCGTTCAAAAGGAGAAACTGTGTGGCTTAGTGATACGATCCATAAATCCAGGGATAATTACGGCTACCATATGACCATTTCGGCAGTAAAAAAGATCCGTTCAATATCCAGTATGGATGGTTCACGTATGGGCGAAGAATTAGGCTGTGTTTATTTTACGGTGAACCTGGATGGATTACTGAATTTTGAACAGGAATATACAGGCAGTGAAGACAGGAAAATGATGGTTGTCAATGAACGTTACCAGATCATAGGGGGAACGGACGATAAGAAAAACGGGACGACTTTTAAAACACGGTTTTTGAAAAATCCTGTGAATAATATGTATATTATAGATGATGATCAAAAAGAATTATTTACATATGGAAAATTATCACAGAATATGAACTGGTATATTATCTGCATGGTCCCGGAGCAGTCGATCTTAAAGAATTTTTACATGTCCATTCTGATCTGTGCCGTGATATCTGTCCTTTTACTGATCGGTTTTCTTCTGGTTTCCCTGCGTAATGCAGAATCCATCAGCCGTCCGGTACGCCTTTTAGAGAAAAAATGTGAGCTGGTAGCAAAAGGCCGCTTTGATATAAGAAATGAAAACAGCGGTATCCTGGAAATAGACCGGTTATTTACCCGGTTTAAGGATATGGCAGAACAGCTGGATAATCTGATCCATAAGGTATATGAAGCGAAGATCAAAGAACAGAGCCTGATCGCTGAATCACGACAGGCACAGATGCAGGCACTCCAGATGCAGATCAACCCCCATTTTTTATACAACACCCTTGATTCTATCAATTGGATGGCATTGATGGCAGGAAATGAAGAGGTTTCTGAAATGATATTGGCTTTAGGCCAGCTGTTCCGCAGCAATATGAATACATCTGGTATTTATGCAAAGGTGAGCAATGCGGTTGAAAATGTAAGACTCTATATGTATTTGCAGCAGGTCCGTTTTGAAGAAGGACTGGAATATCAGATTGAAGTAGAGGATGATGTAAAGGATGCCATGATCTTAAAAAATCTGATCCAGCCATTAGTAGAAAATTCTATTAAGCATGGTATCGAACCCTGGAATATAAAAGGTTCTGTCCATATATCCATTAAAAAATCAGGAGACCTGATCAGTCTGGCAGTCCAGGATAACGGACATGGGATCGCAAAAGAGCAGCTGGATCATCTAAGGCAGCAGTGGAAAGATATTGATAAAGAAGAGGAAGAAGGTAATACAGGAAAGGGGAGCGTGGGACTTCGTAACATTATGCGCAGGCTGTGGCTGTGTTATGGAAACAAGGCCTCTTTTGTTATAAGCAGCAGTAAAGAAAAAGGTACAAGTACACTTATAAATTTCCCATTAGAATATCAGATTGTTCAGATAAATGAAGATACAATGAAAAAATCTGACTAAAATGAAAACTTTTCACATTGTCCTTTTGTATAAAACTTGTAATAATATACACACGATGAACGTAAAGTGACAACATAAGTCACAAACAAGAAAATTTCAGGAGGACAATACGTATGAAAAAAACAGTTGCTTTTCTCATGTGCCTTTCAGCAGCAGGTCTGCTTGCAGGATGCGGAGCAAAAACCGAGGCTACTACAGCTGCAGCAGATACCACAGGAGCTGCTTCTACAGAAACCAAGGCAGAGGCAAAGGGTGATCCTGTAGTGATCAATTATTATGACTGGGATATCCCGGATCAGAAATTCATTGATGATTTCAATGCTGCAAATCCTGATATCCAGGTAGTAGCACACAGCATTCCTGCTAATGGTGAGCGTCTTACAAAGTTAGACATCCTGGCAATGAGCGGCGGCGATATGGACGTAATGCCTATTTCTGACGGTGATCAGTTTACCCGTTTTGAATCCGGTATGCTGGCTCCACTGGATGATTTTATTGCAAAAGACGGCGTAGATATGGATAAGTCTTTTGGAAAATATGCAATCTGGGGACAGTATGACGGTAAATATTACGGAATCCCATTCCGTGCAACACAGAGCGTTGTTTATTACAACAAAGACATGTTTGACAAGGCCGGAGTTGAGTATCCAAAGGATGACTGGACATTAGACGAATATATCGAAACAGCACGTAAAATGGCTGAATGGGGAAAAGATCAGGGAATCTACGGAACCTATACCCATACTTATGCAAATGAGTGGGCAACCATTGCAGCACAGAAGGGCCAGTGGTATACAGAAGACGGTAAATGTAACATTAAGGATCCAGCATGGCAGAAAGCACTGGAAACACGTAAGATGTTAGACGATGAAGGAATCCAGATGCCTTACGGACAGATCGTAGCAGCAAAGGCAGCTATCAACAGCTCCTTCTTAGGCGGAAAAGAAGCAATGGTAACAGCAGGAAGCTGGCTGGTAAGAGATATGAAGAACAAAGAAAAGTTCCCATTTGATTTCCAGGTAGGTGTTGCTTATATGCCAAGATTTGATGAATCCGTAGAAGGACTGCGCAGCAACTATTCATGTTCTGTACTGGGTATTCCTGAGAATTCAAAGCATAAAGAAGAAGCATGGCGCTTTATCCGTTACTATGTAGAAAATGCATCCAATTACATTGCAGCTTCAGGAAATCTTCCTACTTATCTGCCAGCATACAATGATGATATGGTAAATATCTACTGCGAAGGTTCAGGACTTGATGTTTCCTACGCAAAGAAGTTCTTTGATCCGGCTGTACAGCTTACAACCAACAAGATCATTGGCAATAAGGGTGCTGAATATATGCAGATCGGCAAAGAAGAGATCGAACAGTATTTTAATGGTGAGAAATCCCTGGAAGATACTTTAGACAGTATTGAAAGCCGTGTAAACGAGGCACTTGGTAAATAAAGAAAGTCAGTTGCCAAATGTCTATACGCACTTGCGTGCAGCCACGTAGTTCGTATAGCCGCTTGGCAACGCTTTTATCTTAAATATTTAAAGAGAGGAAGCTGAAAACGGCTATGAAATCGAGACACAAGCTGAACAGGATGGAGTTGAGAGAGGAGAGAGCTGCTTACGGCTTCCTCTTTCTCAGCTTGATTGGAACAACTGTTTTTATTTTAGTACCGATCCTGATGTCCATGTTTTTGGGATTTACTGCCTGGAATCCGATGAAAGGACTGGCAGGTGTAGAATTCACAGGACTTGAAAATTTTCAAAACATATTAAAGGATGACAGAGTATTATCTGCAATACGCAATAACCTGATATATTCATTTTCTTATGTACCTTTGACCATTTCAATCGCTCTGGTCATGGCATCTCTTTTGAACAAATTTGTGTTCTGTAAGATACCGATCCGTATGATGACCTTTATGCCTTATATTTCTTCCCTGGTTTCCGTAGCAACTGTATGGATGGTGCTGCTGTATCCAGACAAAGGACCGGTAAACTCAATTTTAACCAATGTATTCCACATTGCAAATCCACCCCAGTGGTTTATCAGTTCAAAATGGGCACTTAAGGGTATTATCATGATGTCTGTATGGCATGATGTAGGTTATTACTGCATTATCCTTCTTGCAAACATGCAGGGACTTTCCGCAGAAGTTTACGAGTCTGCGGCAGTAGACGGAGCTAATAATATCCAGACATTTTTCCGGATAACCATTCCTATGATGGCATCCAGCATTTTCTTCTGTATCACACTGGCAACTATCAACTCTTTTAAGATCTTTGACCAGGTAAATATCATTACAGAGGGTGGACCGGGATTTTCTACTACGGTTCTGGTACAGGCCATTTACTATTATGCATTTAAGGAATATAAGATCGGTTATGCAGCAGCAGTAGCTATTGTGCTGTTTGTGATTATATTTATCTTTTCTACCGTGCTTCAGAAGCTGGAAGAAAAATTCACATACTAGGAGGCTGTATCATGGGATATCAGAGAAAACGTCTGGTAATACGTATCATTACCACGATCATTGTAGGGATATTTGCCCTTATGTTTATATTTCCATTTTTATGGATGCTTTCCACCTCCTTTAAGTATGAAATTGATGTAATGGAATTTCCGGTGCATCTGATCCCGCAAAGGTGGAATTTTCAAAATTATGTAACTGTATTTACAAAAAGTGACTTCCCTGGATATTACTTAAATTCTATAAAAGTAACTTTCATTACGATCATTGGAGAGCTGTGTATCACCACTATGGCAGCATATGCCTTTGCAAGATTAAAATTCAGGGGAAAGAAAATTTTATTTATGGTGTATCTGTCAACTATGATGGTACCGGGACAGGTTTTGCTGCTTCCAAAGTATATTTATTTTCAAAGCATGCACATTACCAATACCCATCTGGCATTGATCCTTCCAGGTCTGTTTTCAGTATTTGGGGTATTGTTAATGCGTCAGGTATTTATGCAGATCCCCTTTGAGTATACAGAGGCGGCTTATCTGGATGGAGCTTCCCATCCAGCAATTTTCTTAAAGCTGATTTTGCCTCTGGCAAAGCCAGGACTTATGACAGCACTGCTTCTGGCATTTAGCTGGAGCTGGAATGATTATATTAATCCGTTAGTATTCTTATCTAATGATAAGTTGTTTACACTTACAGTTGGTCTTCAGCGTTTTCAGGAAGATGCATCTACAAACTATGCATTGATCATGGCGGGAGCTACTGTTTCATTGATCCCACTGATCATTTTGTTCCTGTTTACACAGAAATATTTTATTGAAAGCTTTGCTTCAGCCGGAGTAAAGGGCTAAGAGAGGAGAATAGTCTATGGAAAAAGTACGTTTTGGTGTGATCGGTATTGGCAATATGGGAACCAGTCATTCTGGCTGGTTGGTTGGAAACCGGATCGAAGGGGCCGAGCTTACAGCTGTTTGCGATATTGATGAAAAAAGAAGAGAATGGGCAAAGGAAAATCTTCCCGGGACAGTAACTGTTTATGATGACTACAAAAAGCTTTTAGACAGTGGAAAAATAGATGCGGTGATCATTGCTGTGCCTCATTATTTACATCCGGAAATAGCGATTGAAGCATTAAAGAGAAATATTCATACAATGGTGGAGAAACCGGCGGGAGTTTATGTATCCCAGATCCGTAAGATGAATGAGGAAGCAGAAAAACACCCGGATGTTAAATTTGCCATGATGTTTAATCAGAGGACCAATCCTTTATATCAGAAGGTAAAAGAGATCCTGGATGCAGGAACCATTGGAAATCTGCGCCGTGTCAGCTGGATCATAACAAGCTGGTGGAGAACACAGAAATACTATGATTCCAGTGCATGGCGTGCTACCTGGGCCGGCGAAGGTGGTGGTGTTCTGGTAAACCAGGCGCCTCATCAGCTGGATCTTTTACAGTGGCTGTGTGGAATGCCATCTCTTATGGAGGCCCATTTAAAATATGGTTCTCACCGCAATATTACAGTAGAAGATGATGTAACTGCTTATTTTGAATATCCAAACGGTGCAACAGGTACTTTTATCACCTGTACTCATGATGCACTGGGAACAGACCGTCTGGAGATCCATGGAGATAACGGAAAGATCATTATTACAGACAGTAAGTCCGTTGTTGTTAAGAAAATGGATAAGCCGGAAGATGTATGGAATCATGAACTGGATTTCAGACAGATGCTGGCACTGGTGAAAGGCCAGACACAGCAGAAGCTGTATACAGAAGAAACTTTTGAATGCCCGGAAAACTGGGATCAGCAGCATATTGATGTTCTTATTAACTTTACTAATGCAATTGCAAAGGGAGAACAGCTGATCGCTCCGGGAGCAGAAGGAATCAAGGCAGTTGAGATTGCCAATTCTATGTTTTTATCTGACTGGTTAGGCCATTCAGTGACTCTTCCTGTGGATGATGATCTTTTCTATGAAAAACTTCAGGAAAAGGTGAAGGAGGAGAAAGAAAACAAATGAGAACAGTGATCATTGGCCTGGGAACCGTATCAAGGCCCCATAGAAAAGCTTTGGCTTTGATGGATGACGTAGAGCTGGTCGCAGTAGCAGATGTAAAACCAGAGAAAAAAGAAGAACTGCCGCAAGGTGTCCATTTCTACGAAGATTATAAAGAAATGCTGGACAAAGAAAAGCCGGATGCAGCTCATATCTGCCTTCCACATTATCTTCATCTGGAAGCAGCTACAGAGTGTGCAAAGAGAGGGATAAATATTCTTTGTGAAAAGCCAAGCAATATGAATGGAGAGCAGCTTCGCCAGATGCAGAAACTGGAAGACCAGTATCAGGTTAAACTGGCTATCTGTTTCCAGAACCGTTTAAATCCTACTTTTGTAAAGCTGCAGGAAATGATCGGTTCAGGTGAATATGGAAAGCTTTTAGGAATCAAAGCTGTGGCAATCTGGTCCCGTGATATGAACTATTATCAGGCGTCACCGTGGAGAGCCAGTATGGCACAGGCCGGCGGCGGATGCATGATCAATCAGGCGATCCATACCCTGGATCAGATGCAGCTTCTTGGAGGACCGATCAAAAATATTACAGGTCAGATTTCCAATCTGCTTCACCATGAGATCGAAGTTGAAGATACAGCAGTTGCCCATATTGAATTTGAAAATGGTGTTGCGGGTACATTTTTCGGAACCGTTACTTATGTAAAGAATTCAAGTATCGAACTTCAGGCAGTTTGCGAAAAAGGCAGCTTTACAATCAAGGATTATGGGCTGTGGTATGGACCAAAGGAAAATGAGAATGAAAAAACACTGCTCATTAAAGATAAACGTCTCCCAGGAGAGAAAACCTATTATGGAAGCGGTCATGTAGACCTGATCCGTCGGTTTTATGATATGCTGGAAGGGAAAACAGACCAGTATTTCAGTGTAAAGGATGATAAAGTAATTCTTTTAATAGAAGGAATCCGTAAGTCCTCTCTTGAGAGCAGGATCGTAGAATGGAAGGAGCTTGATAAAAATGAGTGAAGCAAAAAAAGGATCACCTAAGATCGCATTAAACATGTCTATGGTCAAGACCATTATGTGGGATAAGGGACCGGATTATACCTTTGAGAGAGTGAAAGCAGCAGGACTTTCTTATTTTGAACTGTCACAGGTAGATATGACAGATGAATATATTGATCAGGTTCTGGAAGCATCTGCAAAACATGGTGTGACTGTAATGTCTACCAGCTTAAACTATAAGCCTTTATTTGGACCAAATGCCAAGGGCTTTGATGTTGAGAAGGATATGGACCGTATTATTGCAGCCAATAAACGTCTGGGAGTTACATATGTAAGAGACTCACTGATCCCATCTATCTGTATCCATAATGAAGAGGGATATTACAAGGCTGCAGAGGATTTAAACCGCTATGGAAAGATCTTAAAGGAAAATGGACTGAAGCTGTATTATCACAACCATCATTTTGAATTTGAAAAATATCATGGAAAAACAGGTTTTGAACTGCTGGTAGAAAATACAGATCCGGAACTGGTTGGCTTTGAGATCGATGTACACTGGATCCAGAGAGCAGGACAGGATCCTGTAAAATGGATCAAACGTTTAGCTGGCAGAGAAGATATGGTACATCTGAAAGATTACCGTATTTATTTCCCAGATGGACAGCCAACTCCTGAGATCTTCCACAAGGAGCAGTGTATCCAGTTTGCTGAGATCGGAGAAGGAAATCTGGATATGAAGGCTATTATTGAAGCTTCTGTAGAAGGTGGAGCTATTTATCTGCCTATTGAGCAGGATCAGACCTATGGAAAAGATCCATTTGACTGTATCAGGACCAGCGTAAAAAATATCTGCGATATGGGATTTGAAAAATATCTGTAAGTCTGGGAGGAATAATACATGGATAAGATAGTTCTTTCCGGCTTTGCAGATGAGATTTCTTCTTCTCTTGACAGACAGATACAAGTGTTAAAAAAATTAGGGATTTCCCACATGGAGATCCGGGGTGTGGAAAAGAAGGGAATCGACACATACACCACAGAAGAAGTAAAAGAGATCAAGGGTAAGCTGGATGATCAGGGGATCGCCATTTCTTCTCTGGCATCACCCATAGGAAAGATCAATATTAAAGATGATTTTACACCCCATCTGGAACATTTTAAACATGTGGCTGAGCTGGCCCATGTATTAAATACCAGATATATCCGGATGTTCAGCTTTTTTATGCCTGAGGGTGAAGAACCAGACGGATACAAAGAAACCGTATTTGAACAGCTGGATCAGCTGATAAGCGTGGGTAAGGAGCAGGATGTAATCCTGCTGCATGAAAATGAGAAGGATATTTATGGGGACAGCATTGTGCGCTGTGAAAAGCTTATGAAGGAGTTTTATGGCGATCATTTTAAGGCAGTATTTGATTTTGCCAACTTTATTCAGTGCGGACAGGATCCATGGGATGCATACAGCGTAATGAAACCATATATTGAATATATCCATGTGAAAGATGCCAGAAAGGCTGATGGTGTGATCGTTCCGGCAGGAAAGGGAGATGGAAAGATCCAGGAAATCCTGAAAGATCTGTTTGAACACGGATATAAAGGATTTATTTCCCTGGAACCTCATCTTACTGAATTTGACGGTTTGAAAAATCTGGAAAGAGATGGGGAAAGCTTAAAGGGTATGCAGCAGATGGATGGGGCAGAGGCCTTCACCGTTGCCTGCGAAGCTTTAAGAAAGATCCTTAAAAATCTGGGTCAGGATGTATAAGAAACACAGATTTTTAAATCTTCTTCTTTACATTTAATCCTACTTTCCAATAATAAATAATAAGCAAAATACTGCATAATACCCATCCTAAAGGATATCCAAGGGCAGTAGCGGTAATATTATTGAAGTATTTTGAAATAAAGTAAAGATAGATCTGACGGAAGACAATAAAGCTTCCCATCATAATGACCATAGGGGTGACGGAATTTCCGGCGCCCCTTAATGCGTTTGCAAAAATCTGGTTAAAACTGATCGCCAGATAGAATGGCATCATTAAACGGATAAAATGAACGCCGTAAGAGAGTACATCCGGGTCATTGTTGAAAAGAGATGCCAGAAGTGGGGCGAAAATGATCACAGGAGCCATAAGGATGAGAGCAGTGGCAATAGAAAGAAGAAGAGCAACGTTTGTTCCTTTTCTGGCCCGTTTCATGTTGTCAGCCCCCAGGTTCTGTCCTACAAAGGTGGTGACTGCCAGACCGATACTCTGGATCGGCAGCAGACAGAACTTGTCCAGTTTCCCATAAGTGGTCCAGCCTGCCATGCAGGAAGAACCAAAATGGTTGATATAAGACTGTACAAATACATTGGAAAAAGAGGTGACGGCGATCTGAAGGCCCGCAGGAAAGCCAATGCGAAAGATAGACATGGCAGTTCCTTTGTGGATATGCAGGTCTTTCCATATCAGATGGTATGAGCTTTTTTCCCGAGTAAGGATCGCAAGTACCAGCACAGCGGAGATCCACTGTGAAAGGATGGTAGCGTAGGCAACGCCTTCCACACCTGCATGGAAAACAATCACAAACAGCAGGTCAAAAAAGATATTGCCAAGAGCGCAGATTATAAGTATGTATAAAGGACGTCTGGAATCTCCTACAGCCCGCAGGATACCAGACCCCATATTGTAGAGCATCAAACCTGATACGCCTGCAAAATAAATGCGCAGATACTGGGATGCTTCCGGGAGTACATCATCAGGAGTATCCATTAATTGAAGGAATACAGGAGATAAGACCAGTCCTGCAATGGTAAAGATCACGGATAATACAATGGTCAATGCGATCGTAGTATGTACGGCACGGTGAAGAGATCTATTATTTCCAGCTCCAAAGCTGTGGGCGATCACTACACCCGCACCAGTAGAAAGTCCGGTAAAGAAACCGATAATGGTATTGATAATACAGTCTGTAGAACCAACAGCTGCCAGAGCAGTCTTACTGACAAAATTTCCCACAACAATACTGTCAACAGTATTATAAAACTGCTGGAACAGGTTGCCCACAAAGAGTGGAAGGGCAAACATAACAAGAAGCCTGGTGATATTGCCTTCAGTCATTTTCTGGCTTTTCGATGATGTAGTGGACGACATGGTAAAGTAATTCCTTTCTGATTTGTTCTGGCGGTGTATGCTCACGCCCCCGGGCTTGCGCGCTTTACTGCCTGGTGACGTAGCCGCTTGCTTTTCCCTACACTCATTATATATCATATTTTTTTATAAATAAATCAGTTCTGGAAAAATCTTTATTTCTATGCTATGATTACCCCGATATGATTTTGAACAAAAAGGTTAGATAAAAGAAAGGTGTGATCATCATGTATAAATGCTGTATATTTGACCTGGATGGAACGCTGGTGAATTCTATTTATGCCTTAAAGCGGTCTGTAGATCTGACATTGGGGCATTTTGGACTGGGACCGGTCTCTATAAAAGATACGAAACAGTTTGTAGGGGATGGCTATAAAAAGCTGGTGGAACGTTCGCTGATAGCATATGGGGATAAAGAACTGACCCATTATAAGGAAGCGCTGGATGTATATAACGAGGTTTTTAAAGACTGCTGTCTTTATAAAGTAGAAGCTTATGAGGGCATTCCTGAACTTCTGGACTTTTTAAAGGAACATAAGATTTTAGCGACAGTTCTTTCAAATAAGCCACACCAGAGAGCACTTGATAATGTATCCTATGTGTTTGGAGATAATACGTTTGATAAGGTATACGGAGAAAGAGAAGCGCAGGGCATCAAAAAAAAGCCTGCACCTGACGGTGTAGTGGCTTTGATAGAGGAGCTGGGACTTAAAAAAGAGGAGTGTCTGTATCTGGGAGATACCAACACAGATATGAAAACAGGGCAGGCAGCGAAGGTAGATACAGTAGGTGTGACCTGGGGATTTCGGCCGAGAGAAGAGCTGGAGGCATTTACACCAAAGCTTGTGGCAGATTCTCCCTTCCAGGTGATTGATTATATAAAGGCAGTGAATCATATTGAATAAATTAAAACAGAACCGATCATATAAGAAGAAATGTAGTTTAAAAACACGAATCGTGAGTATTTTTCTCGCAATATGCTGTATGCTTCTTTCTGGGTGTAGCATTTCTGGTACGGCTAATTATGTTCCCTCAGTTTCATCGGATGAAAAGGATAGCCGTCCTCTGGTAGTGACCACTATTTTCCCATACTATGATTTTGTCCGCCAGATCGCTGGGAACAGGGTAAGACTTAAAATGGTAGTTCCTGCAGGAATGGACAGCCATTCCTTTGAGCCGACGCCTGCAGATATGATCACCATGCAGCAGGCAGACCTGATGGTGTGCAATGGTGGTGAGATGGAGCAGTGGGTAGAAAAAGTAACTACTTCCCTGGATACAGAAAACATGAAGATCCTGACTATGATGGATTATGTGGATGTACTGGAAGAAGAGACCGTAGAAGGCATGGAAGATACAGAACATTCCCATGAAGATCATGATCATGCCCATGGACAGTCAGAAGAAGATCATATCCATGACCATGATGAGAAAAAAACTCATGATGATTTATCTCAGATAACTTTCAATGATCACGATGGACATGAAATGGACATTGAATATGATGAACATATCTGGACATCACCTGCCAATGCAATGAAGTTAGTAGAAGTGATTACAGAAATATTAAAAGAGGTATCCCCGGAGAATGCCTCCTATTTTGAAGAAAATAAAAACAGCTATGAAAAAGAACTGAAGGAACTGGATGATGAGTTTAAGGACATTGTTTCTAATGGCCGTCATCGTATGATCGTGGTAGCGGACAAATTTCCTTTCCGGTATTTTGCCCAGGAATATGGTTTGTCCTACAGGGCTGCATTTTCCGGCTGCAGTACGGATACAGAGCCAAGTGCAAAGACCATTGCCTATCTTATTGACCGTATAAGGGAAAAACAGATCCAGGCAGTATTTTATCTGGAACTGTCCAGTCACCGCACCGCAGATATCATCAGTGAAGAAACCGGAGCAAAACCACTTCTTCTTCATTCCTGCCATAATGTAACAAGGCGGCAGTTTGATGAAGGGGTCACTTATCTGCAGCTGATGAAGCAGAATGCAAAAAATCTGCGGGAAGCGCTTTTATAGGAGGAATGATCAAAAATGGAACCATTGATCAAATGTGAGCATGTTGATCTTGGATATGAGAATCAGGATGCGGTTATAAATGTAAACATGGAAGTCTGCCCTGGAGATTATCTGTGCATTGTAGGTGAAAATGGATCTGGTAAGAGTACCCTGATCAAAGGCTTACTGGGACTTTTAAAACCATCAGGCGGCAAACTGACTGTAGCAGAAGGGCTAAAAACAACGGGGATCGGTTATCTGCCCCAGCAGACAGCAGCCCAGAAAGATTTTCCGGCTTCTGTAAGAGAAGTAGTTTTAAGCGGCTGTTTAAGCAGAAGAGGAAGGCGTCCCTTCTATTCAAAAACAGAAAAAGATATTGCAGCTGCCAATATGGAAAAACTGGGTATTACCCAGCTGGCCGGCCAGTGCTACAGAGAATTGTCCGGCGGACAGCAGCAGAGAGTGCTGATCGCCAGAGCACTTTGCGCTACCAGGGAGCTTCTTATTTTAGATGAGCCTATTACCGGATTAGATCCAATGGCGATCCAGGATTTTTATTCTATGATCCGGAAGCTGAACAGGGAAGACAAAGTAGCCATTATCATGGTCTCCCATGACCTGAGAAATGCAGTAGAGGAAGCAAATAAGATCCTGCATCTTCAGAAACAGGTACTTTTCTACGGCCCGGCCCATGATTATATGAACAGTAAGGCAGCAGGTCATTTCTTCCATGAAAAGGAACAGGGAGAGTGCCTTCCTACAGCTGCATGCCATATGGCAAAAAATGGGGATGGTCTGGAAAATAACGAGCAGAAATGCTCCTGCGGTCATACCCACGCACATAGTCACCAGAAGATAGAAGGAGGAAATACCCATGAACGTGCTTAGTGAAATGCTGTCTTATCCATTTATGGTGCGGGCATTATTCGGCGGTATGCTTGTATCCTTGTGTGCCTCTCTTTTAGGCGTAAGCCTGGTGTTAAAACGTTATTCTATGATCGGTGACGGACTTTCACATGTATCCTTTGGAGCGCTTTCTATTGCCCTGGCTATGGGGTGGTCGCCTTTAAAGGTATCCATTCCGGTGGTTGTGCTGGCTGCCTTTTTCCTGCTTCGAATTACAGAAAACAGCCGGATCAAAAGTGATGCCGCCATTGCTATGATCTCTGCCAGTTCCCTGGCTATCGGTATTATTGTGACATCCTTAACAACAGGAATGACCACAGATGTAAGCAGCTATATGTTTGGAAGTATTTTAGCAATGACAAAAGAAGATGTGATGCTGTCATCAGTGCTGTGCATCATTGTGCTAGGACTGTTTGTGCTCTGCTACAACCAGGTATTTGCAGTTACCTTTGATGAAAACTTTGCAAAAGCTACAGGAGTCAATGTAGGTGCCTACAATATGCTTATTTCTGTACTTACAGCTGTTACTATTGTACTGGGCATGCGTATGATGGGAGCCATGCTGATCTCCAGCCTTGTGATTTTCCCGTGCCTTACTTCCATGCGTGTGTTTAAAAGTTTTACCAGCGTGGTGGTATCTTCAGGAATCCTTTCACTGGTATGCTTTTTGCTGGGGATGATGGCTTCTTATCAGTTTTCCATGCCGGCAGGTGCCAGCGTAGTGGTGGTAAATCTCATCGCCTTTGGTCTGTTTTCCATGTGGCAGGTGTTAGGTAAGAAACGGTAAAAAGCGTAAAAATGGTTTGGGATCAACATGAAAACAGGAGTTAATGAGAAAGCTGGGCACTTTACTTGACATTAAGGAAAGGTTGTGCCACAATACTTAATTGACAGATTGAAACACAGGGGCATCAAAGCCCCATTGCCAAAGGCACGTAACGACTGGCTTTCATTTATGGTGATGCTGCCGTCAGGCAACAAGTCCGTTTTGAAAGCATTCAATGAAGAAAGAAGGAACATACGATGACAAAAATCGATATTATTTCCGGTTTCCTTGGAGCTGGAAAAACTACTTTTATTAAGAAACTTTTACAGGAGGCTATTTCTGGTGAACAGGTAGTCCTCATTGAAAATGAATTTGGTGAGATCGGTATTGACGGCGGATTTTTAAAGGATTCCGGCATTGAGATCCGTGAAATGAATTCCGGCTGCATCTGCTGCTCATTAGTAGGTGATTTCGGAAAGTCTTTATCTGAAGTACTGACTAAGTACAAGCCAGACCGTATCATTATCGAGCCATCAGGTGTTGGCAAGCTTTCTGATGTTATGAAGGCTGTTATTGATGTATCTGCAGATATGGATGTTGCATTAAACAGTGCTGTTACCATTGTAGACGCTGCAAAGTGCAAAATGTATATGAAGAACTTCGGTGAATTCTTTAACAATCAGATTGAGAATGCGGGAACTGTTGTACTCAGCCGTACAGATATCACAGATACTGTAAAGATCCAGAAGGATGTTGAGATGATCCGTGAGAAGAATCCAAAGGCTGCTATTGTTACTACTCCATTAGCAGAACTGGGCGGAAGCCAGCTTCTTGAGATTATCGAGAAAAGAGATACTATGTTAGATGATCTGTTAGAGGAAGTAAGAGAGAGCCATCATCACCATGACGATGATGAGTGCTGCTGCGGTCACGACCATGATCATGAACACCATCACCATGACCATGATGAGGACGAAGAGCATGAACATCACCATCATGACCACGATGATGAGTGCTGCTGCCATGACCACGATCATGAGCACCATCACCATGACCATGATGAGGACGGGGAGCATGAACATCACCATCATGACCATGACGATGAGTGTTGCTGCGGCCATGACCATGATCACGAGCATCATCATCACCATCATGCAGATGAAGTATTTACCAGCTGGGGAATGGAGACCATTGTTCCTGTAACAAAGGATCAGCTGGAAGATATCTTAAAACGTCTGGCAGAGACTAAGGAATTTGGTGATGTTTTAAGAGCAAAGGGAATGCTTCCTACAGAGAATCCGGGAGAGTGGCTGTATTTTGACCTGGTACCAGAGCAGTATGAGATCCGTGACGGAAAGCCGGATTACACAGGTAAGGTATGTGTGATCGGTGCCAGCCTGAAGGAAGAGGAATTAAATAAAGTATTCGGAAGAGGCTAATGAGGTTTTAAAATGGGAAATAACGAGATAGATGATGATGTAATGCCCGTGTTTCTGATCAATGGTTTTCTGGAAGCTGGAAAAACCCAGTTTCTGGAATTTACCATGGATCAGGAATACTTCCAGACAGAGGGAAAAACACTTCTGATCGTCTGCGAAGAAGGGGATACAGAATATGATGAAAAGAAGTTAAAAAAGCATCAGACTGCAGTTGTATATGTGGATGAACTTTCAAAGCTGACACCGGCTTACTTAAATGAGCTGGAAGTGATCTATCGCCCGGAGCGCGTGCTTTTAGAGTGGAACGGCATGTGGAACCAGGACGAACTGACACTGCCGGATGACTGGAATATTTACCAGCAGATCACCATTATTGATGGTTCTACCTTTGATCTGTATATCCAGAACATGAAGCCATTGCTTGGTGCAATGCTTCGTAATTCGGAGCTGGTTATTGTAAACCGCTGTGATGGCATTGCAGATGAGAAGCTGACTTCTTACCGCCGTACCATCCGTGCCATGAGCCGCGAAAGCGAGATTGTTCTGGAAGACAAGAATGGCGAGATCGAGCAGGCAACTCTGGAAGAAGACCTTCCATACGATATTAATGCAGATGTGATCCAGATCAAACCAGCAGATTACGGCATCTGGTACATCGACTGTATGGATCAGCCGGAGCGTTACAAAGGAAAAACCGTTGAATTTACCGCAATGGTATTAAAGAGCCCTAAGTTCCCTAAGGGACAGTTTGTTCCAGGACGTATGGCTATGACTTGCTGTGAGGCAGATATGACATTCTTAGGCTTTATGTGCAAATGGAAAGACGCAGAAAAGTACAAGACCAAAGAATGGGTAAAGGTACGTGCCAAAGTTGGCGTAGAATACCAGAGAGATTATCACGGCGAAGGTCCCGTCCTTTATGCTGAAAATGTGGAAAAAGCTGCTGAGATCAAGGATATCGTGCAGTTTTAACTGACGTTTTTGTGAAAATGCTATTTTCAGGAAGTGTAAGGAAGAACAGTTGTGTAAGTTCTTACATTGACACAAAAAGAAAACTCTGATATAGTTATTGTTCGTACGAAAGTGAGAGGATGAAAGGCCTGCATGTGCGTGCCTGTTTCACCTCTCATTTTCTTGCTATTGCATATTAAAAACATATGGTAACTTCGATTGCACTAAGTTCGTGAAATACCTCACTAAGTGCAACGAAGTGCTTTCGCACGTAAGCGTTCTGGAAGACGAACGCTAAGTGCTCAATGCAGGAATATGGGCCGTTTTCAACATGTCGATTGTCCACATCCTGAGTGCAGATGTACGAATGTGGCGGATGTAATCCGACACAGGCGAACATGTGCAAATCGAAGGCCAGTGGACAATGACATGTTGAAAAGTTAAGGCTCATATTCCTGCGGAACTTAGAGAAGATATAGAAAGAAAAGAATAGAAATGAGGATATTAACAATTAATGGATGTTACAAAATTTGAAGAATTACAGTTAGATGACCGTATCATAAGAGCCATTACAGAGATGGGCTTTGAAGAAGCTTCTCCAATTCAGGCCCAGGCGATTCCTGTTGTATTAGAAGGCAGAGATATGATCGGTCAGGCTCAGACGGGAACAGGAAAGACAGCTGCTTTCGGACTTCCTCTGCTGCAGAAGGTTGACCCGAAGGTGAAAAAGCTTCAGGCCGTTGTTCTCCTTCCAACCAGAGAGCTTGCGATCCAGGTGGCAGAAGAACTGCGCCGATTTGCCAAATTCATGCACGGCATCAAGGTTCTGCCTGTATACGGCGGTCAGGACATTGTACGTCAGATCCGTGCCTTAAAAGACGGCACCCAGATTGTAGTAGGAACACCGGGACGTGTTATGGATCATATGCGCCGTAAAACCGTAAAAATGGACCATGTACATACCGTTGTTTTAGACGAAGCAGACGAAATGTTAAACATGGGCTTTTTAGAGGATATGGAGACTATTTTAAGCCAGCTGCCGGAAGAACGTCAGACTCTGATGTTTTCTGCAACCATGCCTCAGGCAATTGCTGACATTGCAAAGAAGTTCCAGAAAGACCCGGTAACAGTACGTGTGATCAAGAAAGAGCTGACCGTACCGAAGGTGACCCAGTATTATTATGAAGTAAAGCCGAAGAACAAAGTAGAAGTTATGTGCCGTTTGTTAGACATGTATTCTCCAAAGCTTTCAATTGTATTCTGTAATACCAAGCGCCAGGTAGATGAGCTGGTCCAGGCTCTTCAGGGAAGAGGCTATTTTGCAGAAGGACTTCACGGCGATTTAAAACAGGTACAGCGTGACCGTGTGATGGAAAGCTTCAGAAACGGACGTACCGACATCCTGATTGCTACGGATGTGGCTGCAAGAGGAATTGATGTTGGAAATGTGGAAGCGGTATTTAACTACGACATCCCACAGGATGATGAATATTATGTACATCGTATCGGACGTACCGGAAGAGCAGGAAGAGAAGGAAAGGCATTCAGCCTGGTAGTGGGAAAAGAAGTTTATAAGCTTCGCGATATCCAGCGTTATTGCAAGACCAAGATCATTCCTCAGGCAATTCCGTCTTTAAATGATATTACCGAAATCAAGGCAGAAAAGATCTTAGATCAGGTTCAGGACATTTTAAATGACGCAGATCTGACAAAGATGGTAAATATCATCGAAAAGAAGCTGATGGAAGACGATTATACTTCCTTAGATCTGGCTGCAGCCCTCTTAAAAATGAGCATGGGCGATGACAATGAAGATATCATTGACAATTATATGCCTGCAAGATCCTTAGACGATCTGGACAGCTATGGAAGAAACTCCAGAGGCAGAGACCGCGGCAGAAATAACAGCCGCCGTAAAGGGGCTACTGACCGTGCAGCTGTTGATTATATATTAAACGGCGGCGAAGAACGAATGGCAAGACTGTTTATTAACATTGGTAAGGCCCAGCGCGTAACACCAGGAGATATCCTGGGGGCAGTTGCCGGTGAGTCAGGTATTCCGGGACGTCTGGTAGGAAGTATTGATATGTATGATGGATATACCTTTGTAGATGTACCGGCTGAATATGCAGAAGATGTATTAAATGCTATGAGCCATGCACGCATCAAAGGCAAACATATCCATGTAGAAAAAGCAAATTCCAAACGATAAAATCATAAGAAAAGTAAAAGACACTCTGAAAAATACCAGGGTGTCTTTGCGATATGCAGGGAGTGATAAGTTTGAAAGGAAAAAAAGCAGAAACAGAAGTAAGGACCAACGTAATGAGGCTGTTAGACGCAGCTGGGATCCATTATGAAACAGGAACATATGAAGTAGATGAAAATGACCTTTCCGGCAGCCATGCTGCTGACCTGATGGGGATCGATCATGACCAGATGTATAAGACCCTTGTGCTGAAAGGGGAGAAGAAAGGATATCTTGTATGCTGCATCCCGGTAGATGAAGAACTGGATCTGAAGAAAGTGGCAAAAGCAGCAGGAGAGAAGAAGGTGGAGATGATCCACGTAAAAGATATGTTAGGCATTACCGGTTATATCCGGGGCGGCTGTTCTCCTATTGGAATGAAGAAAAAATTCCCAACTTATATTGAAGAAACAGCCCAGTTATATGATACGATCATGGTAAGTGCAGGACAAAGAGGGGTACAGGTTACGGTAAGTCCAGAAGATCTGAGGGAGTACGTAGACGGGATTTTTGTTGGCTTAGTATAGGCATTATTTGTGATTTGCTGCCATTGCAGCGGATGAAAAGTTCATGCAAAATGGGAAGGTAGAATTAAAATATGGAGAGAAAACAGGCAGTTATTACACCAGATGACCTTACAAAAGAACAAATCAGAGAGTTGGGAGTAAAAGCCCTTGCAGGCCTTAAAAATTCCTATGCCCCCTATTCTCATTTCCATGTATCTGCGGTTCTTCTTTGCGCAGATGGTAAGGCGTATACAGGAAATAATATAGAAAATGCTGCTTATACTCCTTCGGTATGTGCAGAGCGCTGTGCGTTCTTTAAAGCAGTAAGTGAAGGTGAGCGGGATTTTACAGCGATCGCTCTTTGCGGCGGTTTAAACGGCATAGTGAAAGATTACTGCGCTCCCTGCGGCGTCTGCCGTCAGGTGATGCGGGAATTTTGCAGGCCGGATTTTAAGATCATTATGGTGAAGTCAGAAGAAGAGTGGAAGGAGTATACATTAGAACAACTGCTTCCAGAAGGCTTTGGCCCTGAGAATCTTGGCTAAAATAAAGGCATAAATACTAACAATATATAACAATATTAACTAAAAAAACAGGCGTGAAAAACATAAAATGTTGGGTTATAATAGCACCATAATAAATGAAGCGCATATGTGATACCTGGGATGTGCGAAGTTCTTACCAATTTTGAACCTACATTAGACTAAAGGGATTCCAATATTTTTAAGCGGATGTCATGCCTCCTTTTTAAGCGTGGAAGGCAGAAGTTTAAGTGAGGTTGCCCACCTAGCATTGCTAGGCGTCAATAAGTAAGAGACGGCATCTTGGGGTCACAGAAGATAAAAGCAGCGAGGTTCTCGCTGCTTTCTTTTTGCAGCAAAAATCTTTGCTGCTTTATCATATGTTTATAAGGTGATAAGGATATTGTTTATGAAGCAAAAATGGAAATTAAACGTAAAGGATTTAAGGATCAGTAAAAAGCAGATGGTTTTATGGATGGGGGGAATACTGGCAGCAGTGATCCTCCTCATGGTGTTTATCGTAAAGGTTGAACCTCCTGCAGAAGGCATATCCAGAGCAGAAGCAGCGAAAGCCCTGGCGCTGGTTTTTGAGGATCCACAGACATTAGAAGAGATGGCCTCTGAGCGTGAAAATTCTGCTTTTGCAGAGAAAGAAAGAGAAAACTGGTTTGTAAAATATATGGATTATCTTTATGAAAAAGGTTATCTGGATGACAAGGTCGCACCGGCAAGTCTTACATCTGCCCAGGGAAATCTTACATACGAAGATGTAAATGCAATAGCCCAGAAGTTATCGCCTGCTTTAAAAAAACAGGTGGGAATGACCCGCTGGAATAAGAAAAAGACATTTTCAAAAAACAGTTGGTGGGATCTGTATAAAGATATTGTCAAAGAAAATGATAAAGAGGGAAATCTGAAAGAAGTCTCTGCTGTTTTATTCGGAACACCTTCCAATATGGAGCAGGCTGAGAGCTGGACTGCCTATACAACAGAAGGTGTATTCGGTTTTCAGGGACTGGCTTTGGATGCATATATGGATTGTGAGATCCGCTTCTGGGTCAGAGACCAGGAAATAGCAGGCATGACTCAGATTGCAGATGATAAGCCGGTTTATAAGAATATCTGGATATCGGATGTGGAAAAAGACCAGTTTACTGTTTACATCGGCAAATATACCAGAACCTTTACTGCAGAAGGCAAACTGGCTTCCCAGGCAGAAAAGAAAAATGAAGAACTGAAATCCTGTGTGGCGGATCTGCATATGGAAAATGGTAAATTAAAGAAGATCACAGTGAAAAAAGAGAGGGTTCGGGGAAAAGTTCTTGCAGTGACAGATGATTTCATTGAACTGGAAGGTTACGGCTGCGTTCCTTTAGATGACAATTTTCATGTATACAAGGTATATGGGGATTTTCAGGTCCTTGGAAAAGGCAGTATCCTGGTAGGCTATGATCTGCAGGAATTTGTGGCTGCAGAGGGAAAAGTCTGCGGGGCTATCTTAGAGCAGCCCTTAGATGCAGATACGATCCGTGTCCTGATCATGGATAATGGCTTTAAACAGATCTTTCATGACAACATTGAACTTACGGCAAACTGTAATGGAGAAATGATCTACGAGAAGGAAAATGGGGATCATGAAAGCAGTTCTTTTAAACAGGGAGATACATTTTCTTTCGAAGCTGCAGATAAAAAACTGGAAAACGGACGTATGATCTTAAAACCAGAGGACAATGAAGGTCTTACAGTTACTTCCTTAGAACGTGGTCAGGGAAAGCCGACCTACAGCGGTTCTATGGAAGTGAAAGAAGAGAAAGATGGACTGGTCCTTATTAATGAATTGTATCTGGAAGATTATTTGAAGAAAGTAGTTCCCAGTGAAATGCCGGCTTCTTATGAAAAAGAAGCACTAAAGGCCCAGGCAGTCTGTGCCCGCACCTATGCATACCGTCAGATCCAGGGAAATGCTTATGGTCAGTATGGCGCCCATGTGGATGACAGTACGAATTATCAGGTGTATAACAATATTAATACCAGTGAACGTACAGACCAGGCAGTAAATGAAACATATGGACAGATGCTTTTCTACAATGATAAGCCGATAGAAGCCTTTTATTATTCTACCTCCTGCGGCCATGGGGCAGATGGGAGTGTGTGGGGCAAAGAAGGAGCTGCATTGCCCTATCTGCGTTCCATGCAGATAAAAAAAGGTGCAAGAGAGCTTACCATGGAAGATAATGATACCTTTGACGAATACATACGTTCTAAAAACATTACTTCCTATGATGCTTCTTATCCGATGTTTCGGTGGAATGTGGATATTAAGGCAGATATCCTCTCTAAACAGATACCGGGAGTAGGAAATGTAACGGATGTAAATGTAGTTTCAAGAGGTCTGGGGGGCATTGCTTCTGAAGTAGAAGTAAAGGGAGATGCAGGAAATTATAAGATCCGAGGCCAGAGTCAGGTAAGAAGCATGCTTGGAAATACGGAGCTTGTAATAAAAAAGCAGGATGGAAGCGATATGACAGGAAGTGCCTCTCTTCCAAGTGCCTTTATTTCTGTTGAGAAGCGCACCGCAGAGGATGGAAGCATTGTATTTCGCATATACGGCGGCGGTTTTGGACATGGTGTTGGAATGAGCCAGAATGGCGCTCACAGTATGGCAAAGGCAGGAAAAACCTATAAAGACATTCTTGATTTCTTTTATCATGGAGCGCAGGTCAATACAGAGTAAATAAAGAAGGTCTGGCGGCAGACATAGCAGTTATGGAATCAGAAGAAGGGTACATGATATAAAAAAACGGTTCAGGAAAATGAGTAGTATATTCCTGAACCGTTTTTTCGTATGCCAGCTGCCTGTACAAAAGCCAACTGGCTTTTTTTGTATTATTTATGCAGTTAATAAGAAAACTTCAGCATTCTGTATTCCGTGATTTCTTGTTTCAGCATGTGTATCGTAAAAAATATCAATGTGATGTCCCTTTACGCCGCCGCCTTTGTCCTCAGCAGTATAAATAACGCCGTTGATCATAACTTTTGTTCCATAAGGGATCACTCTTGGGTCAACAGCAATGGTATGGTGGGCGCTGGCAACAGCACCGGTGCAGGTATTTCTTCCCCAGCCGGCAGAGCAGCTTTTACATGGACAGTAGCCGGTGGTTTTAAAAGTCCCCAGGGAAACCAGGTGGACTGCTGGTTCTTCGGCAGATTCACAAGGTTCCGCTTCATGGGAATCCTGACTGTTTTCAGTAGTTTCTGCCTGCTGCGCCTGGTCAGAAAGATCATTTTCTGAAGCGAAAGCCGAAAAGGCAGAGCCAATTATAAAAAATACAGTGATAAAAGTCGTGGTTAATAGTTTCTTCATGTTCATTTCTACCTCCTTTTGCAGTCGGAAAGGAAAAGAATTGCTGCCATTCACGATACTGCATAATATTTGCAATGTATTTTTAACACATTGTAAATATATGTAATATTTTTGTAACATATGAACGATAATGTAATATTTATCATAGTTTTTTATTTTTGTCAAGAAAAATGAAAAAAGCCCTTGACAAATTCTTTATAAAGGAATATATTATGCAATGTAGATGTTAGCACTCCAATGAGTTGAGTGCTAATAACAACAAGAGAAAAAGCGAACGGGAGGCAGGAACACATGGATGCGCAGTTAGATGAGCGTAAGGTCACTATATTAAAAGCGATCATAAAGACTTATCTGGAAACAGGCGAGCCAGTAGGTTCCCGGACGATTTCCAAGTATTCGGAACTGAAACTTAGTTCTGCCACCATCCGCAATGAGATGTCAGACCTGGAAGAAATGGGGTATATTATCCAGCCACATACTTCCGCAGGACGTATTCCTTCTGATAAGGGATACAGGTTCTATGTTGACCAGATCATGCAGGAGAAAGAAAACGAGGTTACAGAATTTAAGGATGTGATGGTCCAGAAAGTAGATAAACTGGAACTGGTTCTTAAGAAAATGGCTCAGGCTCTTGCAGCAAATACCAAGTATGCAGCGATGATCAGCGGACCAAGCTATCACAAAACAAAGCTGAAATTCATACAGCTTTCCAGAGTTGAGGCAAATAAACTTCTGGTGGTGGTAGTAGTAGAAGGCAATATCATCAAGAACACGATGATCGATGTTGGCGAAGATCTTGGGGAACAGGAACTTCTCAATCTGAACATCCTCTTAAACAGCAGCTTAAACGGACTGACAATTGAAGAAATAAATCTTGGGATTATCAGCAAGCTGAAAGAAGACGCAGGCATTCACAGCCAGGTTATTGAACTGGTGCTGAATGAGGTCGCAGAAGCCATTAAGGCGGGTGGCGATGATCTGCAGATCTATACCAGCGGTGCGACCAACATTTTCCGGTATCCGGAACTGGCGGAAGGTGACAAAGCCAGTAAGCTGATCGGAACGTTAGAACAGAAAGAAGTGCTGCAGGAATTTGTTTCTGATGTAAATGAAGACCAGCAAAGCGATGGAGGCATCCAGGTATATATTGGTGATGAAACACCGATCCAGTCTATGAAAGACTGCAGCGTGGTCACTGCCAACTATGATCTGGGCGGGGGCCTTAGAGGGACGGTGGGTATCATCGGACCAAAGCGAATGGATTATGAGAAGGTTCTTGGAACTTTGAAAAATCTGATGAATCAGCTGGATGCAGCATTTAAAAAGGATGAAAGGTGATAGCAGTGAGCGAAGAAATGAAGAATGAAGATCTGAAGGATCCGTCCGGTATGGATCAGGAAGCTTGCGGGGAGACTGCTTCTGAAACTCCAAAAATGGAGGAAGCAGAAGAAAAGACCAAAGAAAAAGCACCTGAGAAAGAGGGCTTCTTTAAAAAGAAAAAAGATCCGAAAGATGAGAAAATAGAAGAACTGACAGACAAAGTAAAACGCCAGATGGCTGAATTTGATAATTTCCGCAAGAGAACGGAAAAAGAAAAATCCACCATGTATGAAATGGGTGCAAAAGACATCATTGAGCGTATGCTTCCAGTTGTTGATAATTTTGAAAGAGGCTTAGCTTCCATTCCAGAGGGCGAAAAAAATACAGCTTTTGCTGAGGGAATGGAAAAAATATATAAGCAGTTCCAGAAAGTCTTGGAAGACGCCGGTGTAAAAGCCATTGAGGCAGCCGGACAGCCATTTGATCCTAACTTCCACAATGCAGTGATGCATGTAGAAGATGAAAGCTTAGGAGAGAATATCGTGGCTGAGGAACTTCAGAAAGGCTATATGTACCGTGACAGTGTTGTAAGACACAGCATGGTGAAAGTAGCTAATTGACATTGAGCACTTAACGAGGTCTTTCACGAGTTTAGTGCGAAAGTCGTTCCCGAAACTAGGCGAGGTCTTATCGAGCCGTATGTTGAGTGGAACAAACCCGTCATTAACGAGGTCTTTCACGAGTTTAGTGCGAACTATTAAGGCATTACATTACTTAACATATATAACAGGAGGAAAATACTATGGGTAAGATTATTGGTATCGATTTAGGTACAACTAATAGCTGCGTAGCTGTTATGGAAGGTGGAAAGCCAACCGTTATCGCTAACGCAGAAGGCGTAAGAACCACACCATCTGTTGTGGCATTTACAAAAACAGGAGAGAGACTGGTAGGTGAGCCTGCTAAGCGTCAGGCAGTTACCAATGCAGACAGAACCATTGCTTCTATCAAGCGTCATATGGGTACTGACTACAAGGTAGATATTGATGGAAAGAAGTACACTCCACAGGAGATCTCCGCAATGATCCTTCAGAAGCTGAAAGCAGACGCTGAAAGCTATCTGGGCGAGTCTGTAAGCGAAGCAGTTATCACAGTTCCTGCATATTTTAACGATGCACAGCGTCAGGCAACCAAGGATGCTGGTAAGATCGCAGGTCTGGATGTAAAGCGTATCATCAACGAACCTACAGCTGCAGCATTAGCTTATGGCCTTGATAATGAAAAAGAGCAGAAGATCATGGTATATGACCTTGGCGGTGGTACATTTGATGTATCTATCATTGAGATCGGTGATGGTGTCATTGAAGTTCTTTCTACCAACGGTGATACACGTCTTGGTGGTGATGACTTTGATAATGCAATTACCAACTGGATGATCTCCGAATTCAAGAAGGCAGAAGGTGTAGACCTTTCTAACGATAAGATGGCTCTTCAGAGATTAAAAGAAGCAGCTGAGAAGGCTAAGAAGGAACTGTCTACTGCTACTACAACCAATATCAACCTGCCATTCATCACAGCTACTGCAGAAGGTCCTAAGCATCTGGATATGAACCTGACAAGAGCTAAATTTGATGAACTGACACATGACCTGATCGAGCGTACAGCTATCCCGGTACAGAATGCATTAAAGGATGCAGGTATTACCGCAGCTGAGCTTGGCAAGGTACTGTTAGTTGGTGGTTCTACACGTATGATCTCTGCACAGGAGAAAGTAAAACAGCTGACCGGCAAAGAACCTAGCAAGTCTCTGAACCCTGATGAGTGTGTTGCTATTGGTGCAGCAATCCAGGGCGGCAAGTTAGCAGGCGATGCAGGTGCCGGAGATATCCTTCTTCTGGATGTAACTCCACTGTCACTGTCTATTGAGACCATGGGCGGTGTAGCAACCAGACTGATCGAGAGAAATACAACCATTCCTACCAGAAAGAGCCAGATCTTCTCTACTGCAGCTGATAACCAGACTGCTGTTGATATCCACGTTGTACAGGGCGAGCGTCAGTTTGCAAGAGACAACAAGACATTAGGCCAGTTCCGTCTGGATGGTATCCCACCAGCAAGAAGAGGTGTTCCACAGATCGAGGTTACTTTCGATATCGATGCAAACGGTATTGTAAATGTATCTGCTAAGGATCTTGGTACTGGTAAAGAGCAGCACATTACCATTACTTCCGGATCTAACATGTCTGATGCAGATATTGATAAGGCTGTTAAGGAAGCTGCTGAGTATGAGGCTCAGGATAAGAAGCGTAAGGAAGCAATCGATGCAAGAAACGATGCTGATTCCATGGTATTCCAGACTGAGAAGGCTCTGGAAGAAGTTGGCGACAAGATTGATGCTAACGACAAGGCTGAGGTTGAGGCTGACTTAAATGCACTGAAAGAAGCAATCAACCGTGCTCCAGTTGATCAGATGACAGATGCTCAGGTTGAGGATATCAAGTCCGGTAAGGAAAAACTGATGAACAGTGCTCAGAAGCTGTTTGCAAAAGTTTATGAGCAGGCACAGCAGGCTGGTGCAGCAGGCGCAGGCCCTGATATGGGCGGTGCAAATGCAGGCAATGCAGGAAGCTCCAAGCCAGATGATGATGTAGTTGACGCTGACTTTAAGGAAGTGTAAGATAATAAAATACAGCAGTCCTCTTAAAAAGAGACTGTCAGACTGAGGGTCCGAAAGGGGAGTTTTTATCCTTCCGGGCCTTGCGGTCTGTTTAAACAATGGGTTTTTGCCCGGCAAGAGAAAGAAATAGCAGTGATAAGAGGTAAACAACATGGCAGAGAATAAGAGAGATTACTATGAAGTTCTGGGTGTTTCAAAAGACGCTGATGAGGATACCCTGAAAAAAGCATACAGAAAACTTGCCAAGAAATACCATCCCGATGCAAATCCTGGTGATAAGGAGGCAGAGGCAAAGTTTAAGGAAGCTTCAGAGGCTTACAGCGTACTGAGCGACCCTCAGAAACGTCAGCAGTACGACCAGTTCGGCCATGCTGCATTTGAGCAGGGCGGCGGTGGCGCCGGTTATGGTGGTTTCGGCGGTTTTGATTTTAACGGCGGAGATATGGGAGATATCTTTGGAGATATTTTCGGAGATATTTTCGGCGGCGGCCGTTCCAGAGCCAGAAGTGGCCCTATGAAAGGTGCAAATGTAAGGACAGCTGTCCGCATTACCTTTGAAGAAGCTGTATTTGGCTGTGAAAAAGAGATTGAGATCAATTATAAGGAAGTATGCTCCAACTGTAACGGAACGGGAGCAAAGCCAGGTACGTCTCCACAGACCTGTACCAAATGTAATGGTAAGGGTAAGATCATGTATACACAGCAGTCTTTCTTTGGCCAGGTACAGAATGTACAGACCTGTCCGGAGTGTAATGGTACTGGTAAGGTCATTAAGGAAAAATGCCCGAATTGCTATGGTACCGGATATAAGACAGTCCGTAAGAAATTTAAAGTATCGATTCCGGCAGGTATTGATAATGGTCAGTGCATCCGTATGGCCGGCGGCGGTGAACCTGGAACAAACGGCGGTGAGAGGGGCGATCTGCTGGTAGAGGCTGTTGTTTCCCAGCATCCGATCTTTAAGCGTCAGGATACCAGCATTTATTCTACAGTACCGATCTCTTTTGCAAAGGCAGCATTAGGCGGCCCGATCCGTATCAAGACGGTAGACGGTGAAGTAGAGTACGAGGTAAAACCAGGTACTCAGACAGATACCAAGGTACGTTTAAAAGGCAAAGGTGTTCCATCTCTGCGCAACCGCAATGTGCGCGGTGACCATTATGTAACACTTGTAGTGAAAGTGCCGGAGCGTATGAACCAGGCTCAGAAGGATGCATTAAAGCGTTATGATGACCTGATGAATGGAATCACACCAGAAGAAGAGAAACCGAAGAAAAAAGGACTTTTTAAATAGGAGAACCACTGCAAGATGCTGATAAAAAAGAGAAAAAATACAGTACCGCCCTGGAAGATATTTATTATGACGGTGGTTGGTTTCGGACTGATGCTTGCCATCGCAGTTCACAGCCGAAACGAGGCATTAAACCGGTTAAGTCAGGAATATACCATTACAGATGATGGGAAGCCAAGACATATCCGATTTGAGTCTATGCCTGTGGGCGAAGCAGAGCAGACTGTAGGAATGTATCTGCGCTATAATGCAATGGCTCAGTATGAGGAAAGTGGGAAAATTCTTTCTGATGATCTGGCGAAACAGGTTCCTTTTGATACGATGCAGGCTGATTTTGAGAATGGTAATTATCCGAAAGAGGTTCTGGTGCATGGTTTTAAGACTTTATCAGAAGATGAATATGGGGAAGAAAAGTCTCAGTATGACAATCATGCAACGCTTCTTGGCTACAGTTCCTATAAAGTAGTTCAGGTTTCACTGGATGAGGAGTGGCCGGATGAAACAAAAGAAAATGTGACAAGACAGTATGCAGTGGGACGGAGCCGGAAGAGCTGGAAGATATTTGAGATCACAGAGAAATAAATTTTGTATACGCTTACGCCGTAGATTTTGAAAAAAGTCTGCGGCGTTTTTTGTTAACTAAGGTCCGAAAGCCACCGGCGCGCATTACAGATGCGCATTTGGGAGAAAATCCTTTGTTCGTGGGCTTGCGCCGCCTATTGTCAGAACTGCGAACCCAACTCACACGCTTCGCGTGTTCGGGCACGGTTCTCCGTTCTGCCGCTATGCTCGCCCACTCACGGATTTTCAAACAAATGCTTATTCTGTAATGCGCGCCGGTGGCTTTCTACATGGCATTTTTTCTATTTATGCAGAAAAGAATTTATCTGCCATGTACCACATTTCTTTCATAATTGAAAATATACTGCTGCATTACTCCGGCGTAGCCTTTATAGCATCCAAAGGAGTCTGAGATCATCTGGTCATAAAGTCTGGTTTTTGGCAGGTCTTTGTATTTCTCATCATCATAGTAATGTTCTTTTAAGATCTTTTCAATCCAGGTATCCACAGGAAAAGCGTCAATATGATGCAGGCCGAAAAGACAGACGCAGTTGGCTACCTTTTTGCCTATGCCGTAAAAGCTGGTGAGATAATCCATAGAAGCAGCATAGTCCAGTTTACTTAAGTAGTTCAGATCCAGATTTCCTTTTGCAGCATCCTGGCAGAGACGATAAATATATTTTGCGCGGTAGCCAAGTTTTAAGGCAAGAAGATCATCGAAAGAAGCCTGGCATAGCTGATCCGGGGATGGAAAGGAATAAAAAGACCGGATTCTGGTTCCGTACCGGCTGCACAGAGCTTCCACCAGGGAACGGATAGCAGGGATCGTTTTTTGCTGTGAGATCACAAAGGTGATGATCATTTCCCAGGTGTCCTGGCGAAGGATCCGGATGCCTTTTCCTGCCTGTGCAGCAGCCATCAGATAGTGATCCTCTGGTTTAATGGCTGCGACCATTTTTTCATAATCTGTATTCAGATCAAAATAGTTTTTCCAGAAATCTTCCAGTTCTGGTTCACATTCCAGAAAAAAAGTATCATTTTCCTGACGGATCAGGCAAACATTCCCCTGACTGATGACCTGCCAGGTATCTGGAATTTCTTTCAGGGGGATCATTCTGAAAACCTGTCCGGAGTATGCGGTCTGCTTTAAGTCAAAACAGGGGATTTTATAGGTGAATGTCATAAAACATGCCTCCGAAATTTTTTGTATCTCAAAAACAGTTGTTTTAGGATTAACATTAATGGTATCATAAATGCAGGAGAAAAAACAGTCCTGATGTATGGCAAAGAAAAAGGTTTGGTGTAAAATACGATGAAAAAGAGAATTGCAGTTGTGGCGCTGGATCCATTGGCCTGTGCTTCTTACAGGCGGGAAGTGGAAGAACTTTTCGGGGAATATGCAGAGGTGGTAGGTTATAGCGTAAGAGATGGATCTGCAGCGGGGATGCTTCCAAGAGCAGACCTGTTTGCTATATATACAGATGCTTACGGCTCTGCGGAGGAAGTATCCCGTCATGTACCCATTGACAGTCAGGTTATGTACATAGAAGTTACTTTTTACTGGGAAACGTTGAAGAAGCTGTGGGAGATCCCAAGAGGGACAAAAGTACTGTTTGTCAATGTGACCAGCAATATGGCCAGAGAGGCGATCACACAGCTTAGTGCTCTTGGGGTAAACCATCTGCAGTTTATTCCCTATTATCCAGGTGCTGTCTTAGAAGAGCAGATCGATATTGCAGTAACGCCTGGAGAATCACGTTTTGTACCAGATTCGGTAAAAACAGTGATCGACTGCGATCACCGGCCCTGTTCTTATGGAATGATGGTGGAGATTGCCCTGCGTATGGGCTGGGAATACCTGCCGGAAACAGAAAGTTTCATGAATTATGCAAAAGTGGTGGCATCCAATCACTACAGTTTTGACCTGATGTATGCCAAAAGCCGCAGGCAGGAAAGCCAGATGCACATTCTGGCGGAAAGTCTGACCGAGGGGCTGATCGGTGTAAATGAAACAGGGGATATTTTTGTATGTAATAAAAAGGCCTGTCAGATCGCCCGTATTTCAGAAGAGCTGGTTATGGGAAAGAAGGGGGAAGAAGTATTTCCCTATATTCCTTTTTATCAGGTCCTTCGTGAGAAAAAATCCGTTCCTGAAAAAGTGATCCATCTTTTTGGAACGGATATTTCTCTGGCAGTCGTGCCTGTGATACGAAAAGAGGACTGTATTGGTGCATTTGCCATGCTTCAGAAATTTAATGAACAGGAATCACGACAGAATGCCCTGCGAAGACAGCTGATGCAGAAAGGCCATTATGCCAGATATACATTTGATGATGTGATAGGAAATTCAGCAGCTATTACAGAAACCATAAACATATTGCGGAAAATGGCAATGACAGACAGTCCGGTCCTTCTTATTGGAGAGACAGGTACGGGAAAAGAACTGATGGCCCATGCTCTGCATCAGGCTTCCAGACGGGCAGAGGGACCGTTTATTGCCATTAATGTGGCTGCCATGCCGGAAAATCTTCTGGAAAGTGAGCTTTTTGGTTATGAAGAAGGAGCCTTTACAGGAGCGAAAAAAGGCGGTCGCCCAGGACTTTTTGAATTTGCCCATCAGGGAACTTTGTTTTTAGATGAGGTGGAAGGAATGAGCCTCTCTATGCAGGTAAAGCTTCTGCGTGTTCTTCAGGAGGGAGAGATCATGCGTGTGGGCGGCGGCAGCATTATCCGTGTGGATGTGCGTATTGTGGCAGCAACCAATGAATCCCTGGAAGAAAAGATACAGGAAGGAAGCTTCAGAAAAGATCTTTATTACCGTTTAAATGCCCTGACAGTGGAAATACCGCCTCTTAGAAAGAGAGAAGATGATATTTTCCTGCTTCTTGATTTCTTTATGCGGAAAATAGGAGGAAATTTCACTTTATCTTCGGAGACAAAAGAATTTTTGCGCAGGCATCCGTGGCCGGGAAATATCCGGGAACTGCAAAATGCAGTGGAATATTTTAATTATCTGGCAAAACCGGTGATCGAGATCTCTGATCTGCCGCCCACTATGACCCGATTTGTAGAAGCGGGTCTGGATGTTGTCGGAAAGCCGGCGGAAAGAGAATCCTTTGCAGAGAAGCCTTTTACAGCGAGATCTGCTGCAGAAAATACCCATAAAGACAGTTTTGAAGTAAATGACAATACAGATGCCAGGGGAATTAATGCAGCAGCGGATAAAAAGCAGTTTGTCTTAAATCAGCTTGCACTTGCCTGGAGAGCAGGGGAAACAGCAGGAAGAGAGAAAATATTAGAGGCAGCGAAAAAGGATCACATCCCTATGACTCAGAAACAGGTGCGGGATTTGCTGGACGAGCTGGCAAAAGAAGGACTGATCCAGGTTGGAAGAGGAAGAGGCGGAAGCCGTATTACAGAAAAGGGGCTGCAAAAACTTATAAACAAATAGTCAGCACAAGGAAAATTTTTGATTCTAAATAAGGTGGTCAGAGAAATAGGCAAGGGATATTGGTTGAAAAAACCTGATAACCCATTAACAATCAATAAACCACTTAAAAACAACCAATTAACCAATTGAAAGCAGAAATAAGCTAACTAAATAATTACCAAATTTTTCCAAAAATCTTCAAAAGCAGGCGAAAAAACATTATTTCTACAAAAAAACAATAAAAATCCAAGAAAACAAAAGTTGGCACGTAACTTGCTTTATATATAAGTATCAACCGGAAACGGGAAAGAAAGGATACAAGCAGCAATGAAGTACAACTTTGATGAAGTGATCGACAGAAGTAATAACCGTTCTTCTAAGTATGATGAAAGAATTAAGAAGTTCGGAACCGAAGATGTGATCCCGTTATGGGTCGCAGATATGGATTTTAAGACTGCTCAGCCGATCATCGATGCATGCCGCAAAAAAGCAGAAGAAGGTATCTGGGGCTATACTTCCAGACCAGCCAGCTATTTTGAGGCAGTACAGGAATGGGAAGAGAAGTATTATGGATGGAAGCCAGAAACTTCCCATATGAGCTGGTGCCTTGGTGTTGTTCAGACCATGGCAGCTCTGATGAAGATCTACACCATGCCAGGAGATAAGATCCTGATCCAGACTCCTGTATATTCCGAATTTTACGATATTCCAGAGGCAATTGGCCGTGTAGTAGTAGAAAATCCTCTGGTAGAAGAAAATGGCAGCTGGCATGTAGATTATGAAGATTTTGAGCGTAAAGCAAAAGAATGTAAAGTATTCTTACTGTGCAACCCTCACAATCCACTGGGTCTTGTATGGGACAAAGAAGATCTGGAAAAGATGGCAAAGATCTGTATGGAGAATCATGTTATGCTTATCTCTGATGAGATCCATTCTGACCTGATCTTCCATGGAAAGAAGCATACCAGAACTGCTACCATTTCCAAAGAGATCCATGATTACGTAGTAACCTGTGTTTCCGTAACAAAGACTTTTAACCTGGCAGGACTTCAGGCATCTACCACCATTTTCCCAAATCTGGAAATGAAGGCAGATTTTGACCGTTACTGGAGTGCAATGGATATCCACAGAAACAATGCCTTCAGCTCTGTTGCGATTGAGGCTGCTTACAGAGAAGGACGTGAGTGGTTAGATCAGTTACTTCCTTATCTGTCTGCTAACTTTGATTTTGTTAAGGAATACTGTGAGAAGAATATTCCTCAGATCAAGCCAAACATCCCGGATGCAACCTATCTTGTATGGTTAGACTGCCGCGAGCTGGGAATGAACAATGAAGAGTTAAGAAAATTCATGATCGAAAAGGCTAAGATCGGATTAAATGAAGGATATACCTTTGGAAGAAGCCTGACAGGATTTATGCGTCTGAATGTAGCATGCCCGCGCAGTGTACTGGAGAAAGCACTGGGACAGTTAAAGGATGCTGTAAACGCAATGAATAAATAGTAAAACATTACGAATACGATAATTTAATTTTGGGGGAAATTATGGACAAGAAGAAAATCTGGGAGAGTTACCGCTTCCCGTTGATCCTTTTAGGCGGTATTATTTTAGGAGCGATCATTGGAGCTGTTTTAGGAGAAAAAGCAACCATACTTGCACCTGTTGGTGATATATTTATCAACCTGTTATTTACAGTTGTTGTACCAATGGTTTTTGTTTCTATTGTAAATGCAGTAGGAAGTATGCTGAATATGAACCGTTTAGGAAAGATCCTTGGTTCTCTGATCAGTGTATTTATTGTAACCGGTCTGATCGCATCTGTTCTGGTACTGGTTATTGTAAATGTATTCCCGCCTGCTGCTAATACTACCATTGAAATGGCAAGCGGTGAAATGTCAAGTGTAAGTGACATGATCGTAAATACATTAACTGTAAGTGACTTTAATGGTCTGATGAGCAGAAAGAACATGCTTCCTATCATCATTGCAGCTATTTTTACTGGTCTTGCAGTTGCTAAATGCGGCGGACAGGAAAGCCCATTTGGAAAGATGATGGCAAACTTAAACGACATCATCATGAAAATTGTTGATATGATCATGAAATTTGCTCCTATCGGTCTTGGCGCTTATTTCGCAAACCTGGTAGGTGAGTTCGGACCTCAGCTGATCGGTGACTACGGACGCTGCATGCTGATCTATTATCCAATGTGTATTTTATATGGGGTTGTATTCTTCCCGTTATATGCGTACTTTGCAGGCGGAAAGAAGGGCGTAAAGGTTATGGCAAAAAATATTTTCAATCCGGCTATCACAGCATTTGCAACCCAGAGTTCCTGTGCGACCATTCCTGTAAACCAGGAAGCCTGTGATAAGATGGGCGTACCTCATGATATCAGCAATATCGTTCTTCCAATGGGTGCTACCATGCACATGGATGGTTCTGTATTATCAGCTATTACAAAGATTGCTTTCCTGTACGGTGTATTTAATATGCCATTTACAGGTGCTGGTACTTATGCAATGGCCATTGCAGTTGCAGTATTAAGCGCATTCGTATTATCCGGAGCTCCAGGCGGCGGACTTGTTGGTGAAATGCTTATCGTCAGCCTGTTTGGATTCCCAGGAGAAGCATTCCCGCTGATCGCAACCATCGGATTCTTAGTAGACCCAATGGCTACCTGCTTAAATGCATCAGGTGACGCAGTTGCTTCTATGATGATCACACGTCTGGTAGAAGGAAAAGACTGGATCAGCAAAAAGATCAACGGATAAATCAGGAACGTTCTCAATCAGCAGAAAGACAATATAGAGGCATATACAAAAGGCATATATGAAAAGGGAAAAATCACTATGAAAGTAACAGTAATCGGAAGTCATCTTTGCCCTGATACTCTTTATGCGCTGCAGCAGCTTGCTCAGAAGTTGATTTTAAGGATATTTTATCCTGTCATGCAGATCTTAAGGCATATCTTACACTGCGTGACACCTCTGATCTGTACGCGCAGATCCGGGGAACAGAACGCCTTGGAATCCCATGCTTTGTAAAAGAAGATGGAACAAAGACCTTAGATCTGGCAGAAGTTTTAAAGTAATTGGAATGAAGTAAGAAAAGGTTGCTGGTCATGCAACCCATGAACAGTAATAAGCAAAGGGGGATGCTGTGAAATGAGAAAAACATTTTGCAGCATCTTTTTTGCAGATTCTAAGAGTCATAGTGACAAAAATGAGGAGAAAATAAAAATGCATGTATTAACAGAACTGATAAAAAGTGATATGAAACCGGCACTTGGGGTTACAGAACCGGGGGCCATTGCATTTGCTGTATCTACTGCAAAAGCACATATGAAGGGCGATGTAAAGAAAGTTAATTTAAGATTAAACAGCGGCATGTATAAAAATGCATTTACCTGCGGTATCCCCGGAACCAGCGAGGTGGGAAATTATTATGCAGCTGCGTTAGGCGCCATTGCCGCAGACCCGAAGAAAGGACTGGAATGTCTGGAAGGGATTGGCAAGACAGAGGAAGAGGCTGCAGGAAAAATGATCGAGGCAGGAATGATCACGGTTTCCATGAGCAGCATCACCAGCCGTATTTTCATTGAAGCTACAGTAACAGGTGTTGATTCGGAGGCAGTTGTTACCATTCAGGATGCCCATACCAATATTACAAAGATTACGGAAAATGGGATCACGGTGTTTGAAAAGGAAGTAAAAGCAGCAGAGGAAAGCAAAGAGGAAGTGCCTCTTATCCACCAGTATACACTTGCGCAGATGGTGGAATATGTAAATACGGTTCCAGCAAAAGAACTGGAATTTATCAAAGACGCTTATACTGTAAACTATGAACTGCTCCAGGAAGGATTAAAGAGCCAGAAGACTACTTACGGACCATATCTGTTAAAAAAGAACGGGGGCGTTCTGGTATCAGAAGATGAGAGAGAGACTGCTTCTTTATTCTGCAATGGAGCTATTGAAGCCAGAGTGATCGGACTTTCCAAACCTGCAATGAGCATTACAGGTTCCGGCGCCCATGGAATTATCGCTACCATGCCATTGTATGCGGTGTATAAGATCAATCATTATACAGAGGAACAGCTCCTTCGTGCCACTGCCTTAAGTTATCTTGTTTGTATGTACATTAAAGAATATTCAGGCAAGCTGTCTGCATTCTGCGGCTGTGCCATTGCTGCCGGAACGGGAATGGCCTGTGCTCTGGCATGGTTAAAAGGAGCCGGTGCAGAAACAATGGAAAAAGTCATCAACAACATGGCAAGCAGCATTACCGGTATGATCTGTGACGGCGGCAACCAGGGCTGTACCATGAAGGGAATCGTGGCAGTGGATGCTGCTTTTGATTCTGTAGAGCTTGCTATGGATGGCGTATATATTTACAATGCTCACGGCATCAACGGGGCAACACCAGAAGAGACCATGCACAATATGGGACTGATCGCGTCACCTGGTATGACAGGAACAGAGAAGACCATTGTGGAAATCCTGGATCATAAGAATCAATAAAACCTGTTTACGAGATGCAAATGATAATTGTAGAAATCCTATACAATACATAAATAATTCCAGAAATTAAGACTTTTCAAAAAATTTAAAAATACTGTTGACAAATGATATATCTTACGTTATAATCATCTACGTTGCTTGAGAGAACAGCAACGCAGAGATGCAGAAGTGGCGGAATTGGCAGACGCGCACGGTTCAGGTCCGTGTGGTAGTAATACCTTGAGGGTTCGACTCCCTTCTTCTGCAGGAGATGAGCAGGAGGTCAGGAAACTGGCTTCCTGTTTTTTACTTTCCGGATATTTTGGAGAAGATATGTGGAAAACTATTATGAAAGAAAGGTGGGGTACAGCAGATGCTGGAACTGAAACATCTCTCCTTTGAAGTAAATGATGACAAGGGAGAAAAAGGAATCATAAAAGATATCAGCATGAAAGTAGATGATGGTAAATTTGTAGTCATCACAGGACCAAACGGAGGTGGAAAATCCACCACTGCAAAGCTGATCATGGGAATTGAACATCCAACTGGCGGCCAGATCTTCTTTGACGGGGAAGATATTACGGAGAAGAACATTACAGAAAGAGCCAGAATGGGTATCAGCTTTGCATTTCAGCAGCCGGTACGGTTCAAAGGGGTTCAGGTATTAGACCTTCTGCGTCTGGCTTCAGGAAAGAAGCTGTCAGCGGCAGAAGCCTGTCAGTATTTATCTGAGGTAGGTCTTTGCGCCAAAGATTATATTAACCGTGAGATCAATGCCAGTCTTTCCGGCGGTGAGTTAAAGAGGATCGAGATCGCTACAGTGATTGCCAGAAATGCAAAACTTTCTGTTTTTGACGAACCGGAAGCTGGAATTGACCTTTGGAGTTTCCAGAACCTGATCCAGGTATTTGAACGTATGAGAAAGAATAATAATGGTTCTATCCTCATTATTTCTCATCAGGAGCGTATATTAAATATTGCAGATGAGATCATTGTCATTGCAGATGGTAAGATCGTAAACCAGGGAACCAGAGAAGAGATCATACCAAAGATCATGGGAACCGCAGCAGCAGTGGATGTCTGTTCCGGTTTTCCAGGCAATGATGGAAAGGAGGAGCAGTAAGTATGGATCAGATCCAGGAAAGACTTCTGGCAGAAGTAGCTGACCTTCACGGAGTGCCGGAAGGTGCTTATAACATTCGTGCCAATGGAAAAATGGCGGGAAGAAGCACAACTGCCAACATTGATATTACGACGAAAACAGATAAGCCGGGAATCGATATTAAGATCAAACCAGGCACAAAGCACGAAAGTGTCCATATTCCGGTAGTAGTCAGCGCCAGTGGTTTAAAAGAAATGGTGTACAATGATTTTTACATCGGAGAAGATTCAGATGTTGTGATCGTGGCAGGCTGCGGTATCCATAATTGCGGTGACCAGGATTCAGAACATGATGGGATCCATCGTTTCTTTGTTGGAAAAAATGCAAAAGTCAAATATGTAGAAAAGCATTATGGTGAAGGGGATGGTACAGGAAAACGTGTACTGAACCCGGGAACCGAAGTTTACATGGAAGAAAACAGCCAGATGGAAATGGAAATGGTCCAGATCAAGGGAGTTGACTCCACGATCCGTACCAATACAGCCAAATTGGCAGCAGGCGCAAGACTGGTGGTAAGAGAGCGCCTTCTGACTCATGGAGAACAGGTGGCAGAAAGCATTTATGAAGTAGAGTTAAATGGAGATGGCTCCAGTGCAGATGTGGTATCCCGTTCTGTGGCAAAAGGAACATCCAAACAGACTTTCCGTGCCAGCATTGCAGGAAATGCAAAGTGCAGCGGTCATACAGAATGTGACGCTATTATCATGGATGATGCAAAGATCTTAGCAGTACCTGGTCTGGAAGCCAATAACGTAGATGCAGCTTTGATCCATGAGGCAGCCATTGGAAAGATCGCTGGTGAGCAGCTGATCAAACTGATGACTCTGGGGCTGACAGAAGAAGAGGCAGAAAACCAGATCATTAATGGATTTCTTAAATAACAGTCAGACTGCTGCGATTAGTCATATGGATGCTTTTTCCGGCATAAGATAGAGGAACGATGGGCAGTGGGAAGTATTAAAATATGGCAAATACAGACCAGAAACGGGAGAATCTGTTAAATCTGTCTTTAAGTGTATCAGAAGAAGAGCGGATGCGTTCTGAGAGTCTGGAAACAGGCTATGACCGAAAGGAGCGGACCTGGGAACTGATCGTCCGGTATTTTGGAAATCTGGACAGACTGCGACAGGAAGGCATTCAGGTACGGGAGCTGTTAAATGGCTATGGGATATTGAAAGTACCAGAGCATTTGGTAGACTTTGTTACGGATATACCAGAAATTGAATATATAGAAAAACCTAAGAGGCTGTTCTTTGCTGTAAATCAGGCAAGAGCGGCCTCTTGTTTTTTAGATGTACAGCCGGGGATCGGGGAAAATGGAAATACCGGCAATATAGAAAGCAGATCTGGCACAGACGAGGTGAGGAGGCCGGGAACAATGGAATCGGCAGCAGGGGTGTCAGCGGATCTTACAGGAAAAGGAGTGCTTGTTGCAGTGATCGACTCCGGTATCGATTATCTCCATCCGGATTTTCAGGCTTCAGACGGTACCAGCCGCATTTTATACCTTTGGGATCAGGACAGGGATACTGTATACACAAAAGAAGAGATAAATGAAGCTTTGTCTGCATACAGAGAAGGTGCCGGTGGAAAAAACAGGGCTGGGGCATTTCAGATCGTACCTTCGGCAGATACAAGCGGACATGGGACGGCAGTGGCTGCTATTGCCGCAGGAAATGGAAGAGAAAGCAATGGTCTGTATCGGGGTGTCGCGTATGAAAGTGAATTAATCGTGGTAAAACTTGGAATTCCTCTTACGGACAATTTTCCAAGAACGACGCAATTAATGGAAGCTGTGGATTTTGTTCTGCGGACAGCCAGACAAGTAGGGCGACCAGTTGCAGTAAATTTAAGTTTTGGAAATACCTATGGTTCTCATGACGGAACCAGCCTTTTAGAAACTTTTCTGGATGATATGACAGGCTATGGGAGAAATGTGATCGTGGCCGGAACCGGAAACGAAGGAGCCGGTACCGGTCATACAGGCGGATTTTTGGAAACAGGAAAAGAACAGATTATAGAACTGTCTGTATCGGCTTTTGAAAACAGCTTTGGAGTACAGCTTTGGAAAGCTTATGAAGATATTTTTTCTGTTTTTATAAGATCGCCATCTGGCGCGGTGATCGGAAGATTGCAGGAAAATCTGGGACCGCAGCATTTTAGAAGTGAAAATACAGAAATTCTGGTCTATTATGGAAAACCGGCTCCCTACACCAAAGCACAGGAAGTTTATTTCGATTTTATACCAACAGGAGATTATATAGACAGCGGTATCTGGCGATTGATCCTGATGCCGGAAAAAATCGTTACCGGTCGTTTTGATCTTTGGCTTCCTTCCAGGGCTGCGCTGAATAATGATACCCGTTTTTTGAAAAATGCCCCGGAAACCACATTGACGATTCCCTCTACTGCCCGGAAAGTCATCTCTGTGGGAGCTTATGATTCACGCAGCAGAGCCTATGCGGACTTCTCTGGACGAGGTTTTACCCGTCAGACGAATCAGGTAAAACCAGACCTGGTGGCTCCCGGTGTGAACATAATTACAGCCAGAAACAGAGGTGACTATGAAGCGGTCACAGGAACTTCTTTTGCGGCTCCCTTTGTTACCGGCGCAGCCGCCCTTTTAATGCAATGGGGGATCATAAATGGAAATGATCCGTTTTTATATGGTGAAAAAGTAAAAGCCTATCTGATCCGCGGCGCCAGACAACTTCCAGGATATGATATCTGGCCAAATGAGAGAGTGGGGTATGGGGCACTGTGCGTTTCGGCGAGCATACCAAAGTAAAAATGTAACCATTGAAATTACATCTGTATTTTGATATGATGTTACTGAAAAGAGGTGTAAAAATGCAGATTTCAAGTAGATTTACCATGGCAATTCATATGTTTGCCTGTATAGACACATTTTCAGATACGAAAATGACAAGCGATTTTATGGCAGGAAGCATCGGAACGAATCCGGTTATTATAAGAAAACTTTTACAGCAGCTGAAAGCAGCGGGACTTATTGAGGTTTTACGAGGAACTGGTGGTGTGAAAATCACCAGGCCTCTTAGTGAGATCACATTTCTTGATATATATAAGGCTGTAGAATGTACACCGGATGAGCAGTTATTCCATTTTCATGAGAATCCCAATCAGAATTGCCCGGTTGGAAAAAATATTCATAAGGTACTGGACAGCAGATTGGGAGAGGTACAAAAAGCAATGGAAAATAAATTGGCAGAAATGACACTGGCCGATGTTAAACGGGATGTTGCTTTGTGTATGGAAAATAAGTGAGTTAATGATGTAACAAAAAGAGTTACAAAAAGTCTGATGTAACTATTGACATTACAATTAATGCATGCTATAGTACAAATACAAGATGTAACAAAAAGAGTTACAACAAATAAAAATATGTTTACGGAGGTACTATTTCATGCAGAAAGTAGTAGAATTTTTACAGGCAAATCCAGTTCAGTATTTAGCAACAGTAGGAAGAGATGGAAAGGCAAAATGCCGTCCATTCATGTTTTGCTTTGAACAGGATGGAAAACTTTGGTTCTGTACAAACAACACAAAAGATGTTTATAAGGATATGATCGCTAATCCAGAGATCGAAGTATCTGTTTCTTCTCCTGAATATGCATGGATCCGTCTTCACGGCAAGGCAGTATTTGAAAACAACATGAGTGTAAAAGAAGGATGCATGAATAATCCAATCGTTAAGGGACAGTATCAGACAGCTGATAACCCAATTTTTGAGGTATTCTATCTTGAAAATCCACATGGAGTGATCGCTGATTTTTCAGGCAACCCACCTTATGAATTTTAATGACACATAGAAACATGATTCCTCAGGGCTTGCTGAGATTCTGTTACGGATTGCAGCAGCCTGTATGAGAGAAGAAATATAACATGGGGTGTTGCAAATACGGCATATTTTGCGGCACCCCATTTTTATATGGGAGATGACAAACATAAAATATCTGAAAATGTTAGTAGAAGAGTTGCATTCTTCCACTGTAGCAACCATAGGATCTGATGGACATCCTCAGACAAGAATCGATCAGAATCACTGTCTGCATTGCGGAAGATGTGCTGAAATATGCCCGAAGCAGTGTATAAAGAAAAGAGGTATGGCATGATTTTAAAAAAGATAAGAAAAAGTCATGTAGATTGGAGCAGACTGCTGTGTTATACTTCAGCAAATGACTATGTGTTCCAAAGTGATCCCTATGAACTGCAGGTGGAAAATGCAGCCAGACTTATAAAAGAAGCGGATGCTGTAATCATAGGAGCAGGAGCAGGGGCTTCCACGGCGGCAGGTATTGAATATGGCGGAAAGAGATTTCGTGAGAATTTTCATGAATTTATTATGAAATATGGCAGACAGTATATGACAGATATGTATGCTGCCGGATTTTATCCGTTTCCGTCAGAAGAAGCAAGATGGGGATACTGGTCTAAACATGCATTACTCAACAGATTTGATCCCCCTGCATTGCCACTTTATAAGGAATTATATGATATTGTTAAGGAAAAAGAGTATTTTGTCCTGACAACGAATGTGGATCATCAATTTTATAAAGCAGGTTTTGCGCCGGACAGAATATTTGCAACTCAGGGTGATTATGGAGAGATCCAGTGCCAGCGCGGCTGTCATTCAAAGGTGTATGATGGGGAAGAATTGTTTAGAAAAATGGATGCAGCAAGAAAAGACTGCCTGGTTCCATCGGATCTGGTGCCCAAATGTCCGGTATGCGGCGGAAAGATGGCTATGCATTTAAGGTGTGATCAATATTTTGTAGAAGATGAAGCATGGCATGAGGCTGCTGACAGATATGCGGATTTCCTTGAAGGAAACAAAGCAAAAAAGGTAGTATTATTGGAATTAGGTGTAGGTTTTAACACACCGATTATAATAAGATTCCCCTTTGAAAAACTGGTTCGCGATTTTGCTTCCTATAGTCTGATACGATTAAATAAGGATGAGGCAGTTGTTCCTGAAAGCTTTGGAAAGAGAGCAATAGGAATCGGTGGAGATATGGCTGCGGCTGTCACTGATTTACGAAAGGAGCTTGTATGACACAGAGTGAGAGAAGAGAATACCTGATTCAGTATCTGTTAAAAGAAGATAAGAAGATTTTCAGACCGAAGATGCCGTCAGACAAGCAGGGACAGGAAGAACTGCTGCGTTCGCTTATGAATGTCAGAATGCCAAAACCAATAAGCGAAGAATTTTTAAAGATCCAGGATGAATATCTCACCCAAAGAAATATGGAACGGGGAATTACAGATGTAAATGATTTACAGCCGACGGCATCTGATCCACGATTCTATATATGGCAGGGGGATATCACTACCTTAAAATGTGATGCCATAGTAAATGCCTGCAACTCACAGATGCTGGGCTGTTTTTCACCAATGCATGTCTGCATTGATAATTTCATCCATACTTATGCGGGAATTGAGCTTCGTCTTAAAATGCATGAGATCATGTTAAAACAAGGCCATGAGGAAGAAACCGGAAAAGCGAAGATTACACCAGGATATAATCTGCCGGCGAAATACATTCTTCATACAGTTGGCCCCATCATACAGTGGGAGGTCAGCAAACAGGATGAAGATCTGCTGGCCAGCTGTTATAAAGAATGCTTAAAACTTGCGGCTGATACAGGTGTGGAGTCAGTGGCATTTTGCTGTCTGTCAACAGGTGTATTTCGATTTCCACAGCAGCTGGCTGCGGAAATTGCTGTCAGTACTGTAAAGAATTACATTAACGAGGATGATCGTATAAAAAAAGTTATTTTTAATGTGTTTAAAGATGAGGATCTTCGGATTTATCATACATTAATTGGATAGAGGCTTAATTTTTGCTGATGATCAGAAGGGAAAGGCTGTTGCAGAAAAACTGCAGCAGTCTTTTTATATTACAAAAGAAACCAGGAATATAAGAAAGAACTTCTCCAACCTGTAAATTTATGACATGATTAGATGTATATTGGATACAGTATGTAGTCAACAATAAAAAGAAAAGGAATGTTTATTGGAGGAGAGAAGCGTGAAAAAATGTAAAAAAGGAATGTCCTTATTTCTGGCGGTCATGATGCTTGCGGGATGCAGCGGACAGAATGTGACGACAGAGAACACAGGCAGTTCTGATTACAGAGTCTGCATGATCACAGATGCGGGGGATATCACAGACCAGTCTTTTAACCAGACTACTTATGAGGCCTGCAGGGATTACTGCAAAGCACACAACATTGACTTTACTTACAAAAAGCCGGACGGGGATACGGATTATGCAAGAACAGCTATGGTGGATGTGGCAGTTGCCGAAGGTTATAACATTTTAGTTATGCCTGGTTATGTATTTGCACAGACTGTGGTGGATACCACCTTTAAGAGGGATCATTGATCAATATCTGACTACCGTAAAACCCATGCATTACCTGTATGTGGAACCCACCAGATCCAAGGCGGATATAGTGATCAACAGCGGTAAGAATGATGTTGCTTTTGATCTGTTTGTGTCAAAAATCGACCAGCTGTTAACCCGGATGGAGCAAGAATCCTGATACATAAAAGTTCTCACCCATTATTTTTTGGAATAAATGCAATGGGCGGGAACTTTTTTGATGCAGCAAAAATGTACTTAAAAATGTATTTTTATAGAAACATAAAAAATATTGGTTCCTTAACATTTTCTTTATGTTATAATCGAATTTACGTGTGTAAAAAGCAGAAACAAAGGAAAATGAAAGGACAAAGGTAAAATGAGCAACTTAAAACCCATGTTATTAACAGCCTTAAAGTCCTATGACAAGTCCCAGTTTGTAAAAGACGTGACAGCAGGTATTATTGTGGCGATCATCGCCCTTCCCCTGTCTATTGCTCTGGCACTGGCGTCTGGCGTAGGTCCTGAGGCAGGTATTTTTACAGCGATCGTAGCTGGATTCGTTATCTCTGCTCTTGGGGGCAGCAGTGTACAGATCGCCGGTCCAACCGCTGCATTTGCTACGATTGTAGCTGGTATCGTGGCAAGAGACGGAATGGACGGTCTTGTGATCGCGACTGTTCTTGCAGGTGTATTCCTGATCCTGATGGGCATCTGCCGTTTCGGAAGCCTGATCAAGTTTATTCCATATACCATTACAACCGGTTTTACCTCCGGTATCGCAGTTACCATTGTGATCGGACAGTTAAAGGATTTCTTTGGCGTGGCTTATCCGGAAGGTGTACGTCCGATCGAAACCATGGAAAAGCTTGCAGCGTTTCTTGAAAATATAGGAACTGTCAATCCGGCAGCTCTTATTGTAGGTATTGTAAGCTTTGCGATCCTGATCGTTTCTCCTTACATATTTAAGAAGATCCCAGGTTCTCTGATCGCAGTTATCGTTGGCATTCTTATGGTAAAATTCCTTCCTTTAAAGGTTTCTACCATTGGAAATCTGTATACCATCAGTAATGCGCTCCCATCTTTCCACTTGCCGTCAGTAAACTTTGAGATCGTTCAGGCAGCGCTTCCAAATGCATTTACCATTGCTATCCTGGCAGCCATTGAATCACTGCTATCCTGTGTTGTTGCAGATGGTATGATCAATGGAAAGCATCGTTCTGATATGGAATTAGTGGCACAGGGAGCCGGAAATATTGCTTCCGCATTATTTGGCGGTATCCCGGCTACAGGTGCCATTGCCCGTACAGCAGCTAATATTAAAAACGGCGGCCGCACACCGGTAGCAGGTATGGTACATTCCATTACCCTGGTGATCGTTCTGGTAGTACTGATGCCTTATGCAGGTATGATCCCAATGCCTACCATTGCAGCGATCCTATTTGTCGTTGCTTACAATATGTGTCAGTGGCGTACTTTCTTACAGTTAGTAAAAACAGCTCCAAAGAGTGATATTCTGGTGCTGGTGGTAACCTTTGTGCTCACTGTATTATTTGATCTGGTAGTAGCGATCGAAGTAGGCATGATCCTTGCATGTCTGCTGTTCATCAAGAGAATGAGCGAAGAGACAAAGACAGAAAGCTGGGTATATACAGACGATGATACAGTGGCTGTTAATGAAAATCTGCGCATGCTTCCAGCTGAGATCCGTGTTTATGAAGTAAGCGGCCCTCTGTTCTTTGGCGCTTCTGATGCCATTGAACATATTGTAGTGGAAGAAAGTGCAAAATGTCTGGTACTGCGCATGAGAGCAGTTCCGGCACTGGACAGTACAGCAATGAATGCGCTGACTGCACTTACCAAAACCTGCGAAAGTAAGGGAGTGACAGTAGTATTTTCTCATGTAAATGAGCAGCCTATGAAGGCAATGAAAAAGGCTGGATTTGTTGCTCTTGCAGGTGAAGAGAACTTCTGCCCGAATATTACATCTGCCCTTGAGAGAGCAGAAGAGATCATTAAATAATATATTTGTTTTTCTTGGGCCATTAACGAAGGTCTCGCCTGCGCATAAGATATAACATAAATAAAAAGCCAGAAGGCTCTGTGACAGATATCACAGCAGCTTTCTGGCTTTTATAATAAGTGGAATGACCATAAGTATCCATACGATAGGTTCAGCCATAATGATGCCCCAGTAATGGAAAATGCGAGCAAGAACCAGGGCAGCGATGATTTTTCCAATCAATTCGATCATACTGGAAAAGACGGGAGTAATGTGATCTCCCATTCCCTGAAGCCCGTTTCTTAAAACAGAAATAGCAGCAGGTGCAAAATAAAAGAGAGAATCGGTTTTCAAGTACCAGGAGGCATTGGAAAGAACTGCGGGGTTTTGAGAGCCTGTTACAAGGCTGATCAGTTTTGGTGCAATTGTATAGCTTAAGAGCATCATTCCAATGGACCAGATCCATGTAATGAGAAGTGCCTGGCGTATACCTGTGCGGATACGGTCTTTTTTTCCGGCACCCATATTCTGTCCACAGTAAGTAGCCATGGTTACTCCCATAACAGAGAAGGGAAGCATGAAAAATTCTGTAATCTTGCGGGCTGCTGTGTGGGCAACGATAATGTCCTGACCAAAAGTATTGATAGCACATTGAAGGGACAATGTTCCGAAAAATACAAGGGACATCATGGCGGCCATGGAAAGACCGGAAGTATACAGATCCTTTATTTCCTGAAACTCCAGTTTGAAATCAGCAGGAGTAAAACGGAAAACAGGATATCGTTTAAACATATAAACCAGGCTGATAATGGCGGAAAGTGATTGGGACAACACTGTGGCCCAGGCAGCTCCGGCAACGCCGAAGCCAAATTTTAAAATAAAAAGCAAGTCTAAAGCAACATTTAATCCTGCCGCAAACAGCAGGAACAAAAGCGGGGCAGCAGTATCACCTACTGCACGTAAAACAGAGGCACAGCCATTATAAAGCATGGTAGCTAACAGTCCCAAAAGAATGATCTTTATGTAGGCATCAGCCTGATCCATTAAGCTGTCCGGCACATTTAACAGATGCAGTATAAAAGGCAGATTGGCAACACAGATACAGGTAAGGAGAAATGCTGTGATCGTACCTAAAAGCAGACATCCGGCCCCGTATCGTGTCACTCCACGTTTGCGTCCGGCGCCAAACTGATGGGCGATCAAAAGTGAAAAACCATTGGTCAGTCCGGATAAAAAACCGATAAATAAGGTGCTGATCGAAGTGGTAGCTCCTACAGCTGCCAGTGCCGATTCACCTAAGGTGCTGCCAACTACGCGGGTATCTGCCAGACTGTAACATAACTGGAAAATATTTCCAAGAGCTACAGGAATGGCAAAAGAAATCATTACTTTGGAAGGGGATCCTTTTGTTAAGTCTTTCATAATAGTACTCTTTTCTGATTTTGTTATAATTTTTTGTTTACAGTTCAGCCTTGCGAAGATTTAGGGTCAAAAGCACGTTGAAAGCTTGTTTTCATAAGTGCTTTTGACCCTGGATCTTCGCAAGGCTGAACTGTAACATTTGTTTGTATGGTGGGGATCCGGCAGCAGGCTGCTGCCGAACTTTGTGTATAGTATCATAAAAGAGAAAAAGACGCAATGAAAGATAATAAAAGGTTGGTATTTTTAAAGATGTTCAGATAAGGCAGAGGTTTTGATAAAATCTGCAGTGTGAAGCCAGTTATCCCGCATATTTTTCAAAGCAGTTTCCAAATCTTTTTGTATAAGTGCGTTAATTATTTTTTTGTGTTCTTGATAGGATTGAAGATAATTGCTTTTTTCGTACACAAAAATTGATTCAGCTCTTAAAGTGTGGACATGTAAAATTTCAAAAAAATAGGTCAAGAACTCACTGTCGGCCAATTGAAAGATTAAGGTATGAAACTGACGGTCAATTTCAGTAAGTTTCGTAAAATCAGAACTTTTTGCAATTTGGGCATAAGATTCATTTAACTCATTTAAGTGTTCTAAGTGTTCCTGAGTCAGGTTGGGGAAAGCAAATTTTAAAGCGAGACAGTTTAATTCAGCTAGAATATAATAAGCTTTTAAAGTTTGTGCATAATCAATAGGTGTAACACTGCTTCCTTTACCTGGAATAATGTTGATGAGTTTCTGATCAGATAGAAGCTGCATTGCTTCCCGAACAGGAGTACGACTGACAGAAAAATATTGCGAAACATCCTGGTCGTTGATCTTTTCATTTGGGCGTAAGGTACCGTTTATGATCCAATTTCGCAGTTGGATATAAACCAGTTCTTTTGCCGACATACGGTTTTTGATTGGTGGGGTGGTTGGTAAGGGCATAATACTCAGTCCTTTCTTTTTAGTGTGATATTAGTGATAAAAATAGTTATTATGCATAAAAAATATTAATTTGCGCGATATCTATTGACTATTATAACCTAAGTGTGATATCTTTTCAATATGATGTATGCAATATATTGCACAAAATATTTTTTTGAATAATATTAAAAATGTGAAAAATGGAGGTGAAAATTATAGCCGTATTGCATACAAAAGCGTTTAAGTTGCTGTAAGGAGTGAGAATATGGAGAAATGTAAAATCAGCATATTTGAAACATGCGGGACATCAGGGGTGACGTGGGAAGAATTAACCTGGAATATGTCCTTGATTGAGAAAATAGCTGAAGTTAACTAAAAGTCCTGATGTTCTTTGCTTTTGACAAAAGGGGATGCAGATTGAAGGAACAGAACAATAGAAAAATTGTCAGGGGCAGTTACGATTCAATTCCTTAAGCACAGGCAAAAGGTTTCAAATGGAGGAAAGTCACAATGAATGAAAAGAAAAAATTTCAAATGCCGCATATATTTATTATTCTGTATGCAATCATATTAGTCATTGCCGCATTGAGTTATATCTTACCGGCAGGTGAGTATACCAGAGTATTAGATCCAAACACGGGAAGAGAAATTATTGATCCGAATTCATATCATGTAATCGCATCAACACCAACTACAGTGATGCAGCTGTTCCAGGCATTTCCATCGGGATTTGTAGAGGCTGGCTGGGTTGTTGTATTAACTTTTTGCGTATGTGGTGGCTTTTACATGGTGAATAAAAGTGGTGCCATTGGTGGTGTTATTACTTGGTTATCAAACAAGTTAAAAGATAAAGGCATCATTATTATTCCAATTTTAATGGTTACGTTTGCAACTATTGATTGCTTTATTGGTATGTGCGAATTATGCATGGTTTATGTGCCGATTATATTGCCGCTTATGCTTATGTTAGGATTTGACTCTATGACAGCTTGCGCAACAGCATTGTGCGGTTCTGCTATTGGCTTTACATCTGCGCTGGCAAATCCGTTTACAACCATTATAGGACAGAAAATTGCAGGTCTTCCACTTCTGTCTGGTTGGCAATATCGTTTGATTTCTATGATCGTGGTAGGAGCTATAGGTATTGCTTATGTTATGCGATATGCAAGCATGGTAAAAAAGGATCCAACAAAGTCTCTGGTTTATGAGTCTGATCTGGAATTAAGAAAACAATTGGATTTGGATAATAAAACGGAATATAATTTAAATTTCAGACAAAAATTAGCGGGCATTATTGCATTGGTATTATTTGTCATCATGATTGTTGGTGTATTCAAATGGGGATGGGATCTTCCTCAGATTGGCGGCATCTTTATGGCAATGGGAATTGTGTCAGGTCTTGTAGCGGGTATGACAGGTAATGAGCTTTGCGAAACATTCCTGGAAGGTTGTCAGCAGGTGCTTTTGGGTGCTTTGATTGTTGGACTTTCCCGTGGTGTTTCGGTTGTAATGAGTGATGCACATATTACAGATACAATCATTCATGGATTGGCTATGGTACTTCAGAGTCTTCCTGGTTCTGTTACCGCAGTTGGTATGCTGATTGTACAGACTATGTTGAATTTCCTGATTCCATCTGGTTCTGGACAGACAGTTGTTACCATGCCGATTATGGCGCCTTTAGCAGATCTGGTAGGTGTCACAAGACAGACAGCAGTTTTAGCTCTTCAGTATGGTGATGGTTTTTCTAATATTTTCTATCCGGTAAGTGGATATTTTATGGCGACGATTGCGTTGGGACATGTGCCATATGATAAATGGATCAAACGTATGCTTCCGTTGTTCGGAATGTGGACACTGGTTGCTGCTTTATTTATGATAATTGCCCAGATTATCCAGTGGGGACCATTCTAAAATTTAATTTGAATAATTATTTGGAAATGTGGAGAGATAATAATGAGCACGAGTATGAATGAAGTTTTTGAGAGAATCAAAAATGATGTGATTGATTTTGCACAGAAAATAGTACAGACGAAAAGTATGACATGCGATGAGATGAATGTGGCAAAGCTTGTAAAGGAAAAAATGGAAGAACTTGGATATGATGAAGTTACAATAGATGCCACAGGTAATGTTTTGGGAAGAATCGGATATGGTGCTAAAAAAATATTATTTGATTCGCATATGGATACAGTAACAGTTATTGATTCAGATCAGTGGGCAGATGACCCATATGGCGGTATTATAAAGGATGGAAAGCTTTATGGACGCGGGTCTGTGGATATGAAGTGTCCACTTGTGGCTTCTATATATGGTGCCTATGTAGCTAAAGAAATGGGGATTCCCAAAGATACAAGCGTATATGTGTCTGCTTCTGTTATGGAAGAGGATTATGATGGGGAAGCAGTCCGCCTATTACTTACAGAAAATCCAATTCACCCGGATTGGGTAGTTATCTGTGAACCTACGAATATGAAAGTGGGAGTAGGGCATAGAGGACGTGCCCTGATTGAAATAAAGATGGCGGGGAAAGGCTGCCACGCGAGCAATCCAGATAATGGGATTAACCCAGTGTATTTGATGACGGAAGTTATCAAAAGAGTAGAGCAGGACGCGGAGCAGTTAAAGAAAATGCCAGGAGAAAAAGGTTCTGTAGCAATTACTAATATTTATTGCAGTACAGCTTCCAATAACTCTGTACCTCAGGATGCTACAATTATTCTGGATAGAAGATTGGCATTGGGAGAGACAGAGGAAAGCGTAGGAAAAGAAATGGATGATATTGTAGTTGGTACAGGAGCAAGTTGGCAGTATAGCGACATTCCAGGAAAAAGTTGGACTGGAAAAGATTTCCTGTTCCATTCATTCCTTCCAGCTTGGACTATAGAGAAAGAACATCCATTGGTAGTGGGGGCAGCTAAAGCCTATGAGGAAGTAAAAGCACAGCCGCCGGAATTGTTCCGCATGCAAGCAAGTACCAATGGGGTTACAACTGCTGGATTGATGCACATTCCGACAATCGTATTTGGACCTGGTGATTTGGCAATGGCACATGCAAGAGACGAGTACTGTGAAATTGATAGTATGTTAGATGCGGTGAAGATATATGCAGTATTGTGTTGCCTGTAAATAAAATTAATATAGGTCATATCACCTGTCTTTTGAAGTTGAGATGAAAAACAGTGCTAAGTTATGGATTAAAATCTGTGACTTAGCACTGTTTGCAGTTGCTGGAAATAGAATTTAGTGCAGTTTGTTTGAAATTCTACATAATAGTTTGGAGTTTTGGAAAAAAAGAGTATAATACATAAAAAAGCAGGAGGAAAAACTGACTATGAACAAGAAACGAACCTCGTTAGAGGAAACATTGGCAGCATCGCCGCTGCTTGTATTAGATGGTTCTATGTCTACCCCTTTAGAAAATATGGGAGTAGGTTTAAATACAAAACTCTGGACGGCAAGAGCTCTGGCTGATTGTCCAGAAAAAATCAAACAGGTGCATAAGAATTATTTAAAAGCAGGAGCAGACTGCGGGATTACCTGCAGTTATCAGGCAACGATACCAGGACTTATGGGGATCGGATATACAAAGGAACAGGCAGAAGAACTGATTGTTAAAAGTGTTGGGATCTTTCAGGAAGCAAGAAAAGAGTGGTGGCAGGAAGAAGGAAAAGATGGGAAGCGGGTGTGGCCTTTGTGTCTGGCAAGTGTGGGACCTTATGGGGCATATCTGGCGGATGGCTCTGAATACAGGGGAAATTATGGGGTATCAGAAGAGACTCTTTATGAGTTTCATAAGCGCAGAATGGAGCTTCTGTGGGAAGCAGGAGCGGATCTGCTTCTTATGGAAACACAGCCATCTTTGAAAGAAGCACTGACAGAAGCGAAGATTGCGGAAGAAATAGGGGCAGATTACTGGATCAGCTTTTCGTGCATGGATGAAAAACATATTAACGAAGGAGAAAAGATCGCTGAATGCGCAAAAATATTTTCTCAGGATGCGTATAAGTATCCTCATCTTAAAATGCTGGGGGTCAATTGTACAAAACATGTCTATATAGGCAGACTGATCCGGGAATTGCGTGCTGGTACAGATCTGCCCATTGCAGTTTATCCAAACAGCGGTGAAGAATATGATCCTATCACTAAAACCTGGCACGGAACCAATGACAAGCGCACTTTTTATGATTATGCGCTGTCCTATTTCCAAAATGGAGCAACAGCAGTCGGCGGATGCTGCACTACAGTAGAAAGTCACATCAGACAGGCGGCAGAGGCAAGACAGGATTTTGAAAAGATGGGAAATGGTTACAAAAAAATAAGAAAATAGAAAAATTCCTCTTGCAATTTCCTAAAAACAGTACTATAGTTATGACTGACAAGTGAATACAATCTTCAGGGCGGGGTGTGATTCCCCACCGGTGGTATAGCCCACGAGCCGTAAGGCATGATTCGGTGTGATTCCGAGGCCGACAGTAAAGTCTGGATGAAAGAAGATGAGAAGACAGAATAGAAGATATATATATTATCAGATATTTGTTGGATATCAGCTCTGGAACAGTGATTGTTTCAGAGCTTTTTGTTTTTGATCAAATGGTTTAATAGCCGCTTGGTTATGAACAGGAAGAGATTATTTATAAAAACGCTCTGGAGAACATGTTAAGCTCCAGGGCGTTTTTTGTTCTACATGCATCGTAAAGGCGCAGGTAATGTGCGGATCAAATAGCCCTAAAAGCAGCAAGGAGGGAAAAACTTGAATATTACAGAGGATTATAGTGAGGATGAGAAATATATGGCCATGGCTATTGAATTGGCAAAGAAGGGATATGGCTATACTGCTCCGAATCCGGTAGTGGGGGCGGTGATCGTAAAAGATGGCTGTATGATTGGCCAGGGATATCATGAAAAATACGGAGAACCTCATGCAGAAAGAAATGCGCTGGCTTCCTGTACTCAGTCTCCTAAAGGAGCCACTATATATGTTACCCTGGAACCATGTTGTCACCATGGAAAGCAGCCTCCATGCACAGAAGCGATCCTCCAGGCAGGCATCAGCCGGGTTGTGACCGGCTCAGGAGATCCCAATCCCCTGGTAGGAGGAAAAGGAATCCAAATCTTGAAAGATCACGGGATACAGGTAAGAGAGCATGTGATGAAAGAGAAATGTGATGCATTGAATCAGGCATTTTTCCATTATATCCAGACCGGACGTCCTTATGTGACCATGAAATATGCCATGACTATAGATGGAAAAATTGCTGCTTATACCGGGGCATCTAAGTGGGTGACAGGGGAAGAAGCCAGACACCATGTACATGAACAGAGAAAGAAAAACACAGCGATCATGGTGGGAATCGGTACAGTACTGGCAGATGATCCTATGCTTAACTGCCGGATAGAGGGCGGAAGAGATCCTGTTCGTATTATCTGCGATACACATTTAAAGATGCCTGTTACTTCTAAAATTGTAAAAACCGCAAAGGATATTCCAACGATCATAGCCTGCTGCACAGCAGATGAGGAACTGCAAAGACCCTATAGAGAGGCTGGTTGTAAAATACTTTTAACAGAGAAAAAAATGAATCATATTGACCTGGAGCAACTGATGGAGCAGTTGGGAAAAGAGAAAATAGACAGTATTTTGTTAGAAGGAGGCGGCACGCTTAACTGGGCGGCATTGAACGCAGGGATTGTCCAGAAAATACAGGCCTATATAGCACCAAAGATCTTTGGGGGAACAACAGCGAAGACCCCGGTAGAAGGAATTGGTGTAGAAGTACCGGATCAGGCATTTTTGATTAAAAACAGAACGATCAGACTCTTAGGAGAAGATTTGCTTGTGGAAGGAGATGTGGAAAGAAATGTTTACAGGGATCATTGAAGAAAAGGGAATGATCAGCAGGATCATGAAAACAGCCAGTCAGGCAATCCTTACCATAAAAGCGAAAAAAGTAATGGAAGATATACACATAGGAGACAGCATTGCAGTAAACGGGATCTGCCTGACGGTTACGTCTTTTTCTGCAAATGAATTTCAGGCAGATGTGATGCATGAAACATTAGACCGTACATCTCTTAAAATGCTGAAGCCGGGAAGTTCTGTGAATCTGGAGCGGGCTATGGCAGCTGGAGGAAGATTTGGAGGGCACATGGTATCTGGCCATATTGACGGAACTGGAAGGATCACAGATATAAAAGAAGACAGTCTGGCAATCTGGTATACCATAGAAACGTCCCCGGAGATCCTTCACTATATAGTAGAAAAAGGTTCTATTGCCATTGATGGGATTAGCCTTACAGTAGCAAAAGTAACACAGACAACTTTTGCAGTTTCCACGATTCCACATACACGGGTCGTTACTACATTGGGAGAACGAAGAGCAGGAGATCTGGTTAATCTGGAAAATGATATCGTTGGAAAATATGTGGAAAAGTTTATATATGAGAAAAATACTCACGAAATCATGAAAGAAGATAGCGAGAAAAAAACTCATGGAATAACCAGAGAGAAACTGGCGCAGTACGGATATTGAACAATTAAACAGCAATGCCAATATCTTTTGGTTCTAAAAAATGGGAGTATATCAGATAAAAAGCAGAGAGGAGAAATATCATGGATCAGATGAAAAATACAGAAAACGGATTTAATACAGTAGAGGAGGCACTGGAAGATTTAAGACAGGGAAAGCTGATCCTTGTAACAGATGATCCGGACAGAGAAAACGAGGGAGATTTTATCTGTGCGGCAGAGTATGCCACTACGGAAAATATTAATTTCATGGCAGTACACGGAAAAGGACTGATCTGTATGCCTATGTCTGAAGAATACGTGGAGAAGCTGAAATTGCCCCAGATGGTGACAAAAAATACAGATAACCATGAAACAGCCTTTACCGTATCCATTGACTGTGCAGACACTACCACAGGAATCTCCGCAGCGGAACGTTCGATCACAGCTATGCGGTGTGTAGCAGAAGATGCGAAGCCGGAAGATTTCAGGCGCCCAGGTCATATGTTTCCGCTTCTTGCAAAGAAAAATGGAGTTTTAGAGCGCAATGGTCATACAGAGGCAACGGTAGATCTTTGTCGTCTGGCAGGTCTGAAGGAATGTGGCTTGTGCTGCGAGATCATGAAAGAAGATGGAACTATGATGCGCACTCCGCAGTTAAAGGAACTGGCAAAAAAATGGAATATTAAATTTATTACGATAAAAGATCTGCAGGAATACAGAAAAGTTCATGAGCAGCTGGTAGAACGAGTAACTGTAACTAAGATGCCAACAAAGTACGGTGTGTTTACAGCCTATGGTTACATAAACCGACTGAATGGGGAACACCATGTAGCACTGGTAAAAGGTGATATAGGAGATGGCGAAAATGTACTTTGCAGAGTCCACTCAGAATGCCTGACAGGAGATGTATTTGGCTCCCTGCGCTGTGATTGTGGCCAGCAGTTTGCGGCTGCCATGACTCAGATTGAAAAAGAAGGCAGAGGGATTGTGCTGTATATGCGCCAGGAAGGCAGAGGCATTGGCCTGATCAATAAATTAAAAGCTTATGAGCTACAGGAACAAGGATTGGATACTCTGGAAGCCAATCTTGCTCTTGGTTTTAAGGGAGATGAAAGAGAATATTATATTGGTGCCCAGATTTTACGTGATCTGGGAGTAAGGAGCATGCGTCTGCTTACCAACAACCCGGATAAGGTTTATCAGCTGTCTGCTTTTGGACTTAAGATCACAGAGCGGGTGCCGATCCAGATGCAGGAAACAGAGTATGATCATTTTTATCTTCAGACCAAAAAGATACGTATGGGTCACATGCTTCAGTAGATAATGCGTGCAGTCAAACAAAAAATAGTATAGTTCAGCATTGCATCTTCCTGCCGTTTACTGCGGACAGGAAGCATATATACAAAACAGAAAGGACAAGAAAAATATGCGTACATTAGAAGGAAAAGTAGTAGCAAAAGAAATGAAAGTAGGAATCGTAGCTGCAAGATTTAACGAATTTATCGTATCGAAATTAGTGGCAGGAGCCCGGGATGGTCTGCTGCGTCATGATGTAAAAGATGAAGATATTGATCTTGCGTGGGTTCCGGGAGCTTTTGAGATTCCGCTGATCGCATCTAAGATGGCAAAAAGCGGGAAATATGATGCTGTGATCTGTTTAGGAGCTGTTATAAGAGGAGCGACCAGTCACTATGATTATGTGTGCAGTGAGGTTTCCAAAGGGATTGCCAATGTTTCTCTGGCAAGTGATATTCCTGTTATGTTTGGGGTACTGACTACAGATAATATAGAACAGGCGATTGAACGCGCAGGAACAAAAGCAGGAAACAAAGGCTATGACTGCGCCCTTGGCGCCATTGAAATGGTGAATCTTGTAAGAACGCTGGAAAATTAAGGACAAAAATCCGGTGGTGCAGGTCATGATCCTGACAGCACAGTTAAGAGAACAAATAAAGGGCTGCGGCCAAATACGGCATACTTTTTATACGCTGTATTTGGTCAGCAGCCCTTTGAATTATGCAAGGCTGAACTGTAACTATTTTGTGGGGATATTACTTTTTCGCATGTACTTTAAGAGGCATCATCAAATGCTGTATCATGATCGAATAAGCTTTCTGGCCATCCCCTTCTTTTACCGCATTATAATAAGCCAGGTGTTCATCGACGGTTCCCTGGATACGGCCTTCAGCGGAAAGGGCATCCTGAGAGGTTAAGTGGATCAGGTACAGCAAACGCTGGAAAATCTGGTTAAATTCATCATTGTGGAGATAGTTGACGATCAGAAGATGAAACTGATGATCATAGGAGATGAAATCCTCTAAAGAATCAGAATCTAATGCTTCTTCCATATTATCCAGGATCATTTTCAGACTGCGCAGCAGCTGCTTTCCTTCTTTTGTATCTGCCTGTGAGGCGATCACAGTGGTACAGAAACCTTCAATAGCACAGCGGATCTGAATACTGTCTTTCATATCCTTTTCATTTAGCTGGCGGATCATAAAGCCTTTGCTTGGTATGATGGTAATATAGCCATCCTGGCTTAAACACTGGAGGGCTTCACGCATAGGGGTTCGGGAGATTCCTATTTTTGCGGACAGTTTTGTTTCTGAGTAGAGCTGTCCGGGCTCTAATTCACCGTTTAAAATGCCGTTTTTGATGGAATCGTAGGCCTGCAGCTGCAGGAAGCTTTTTTCTTTCATTCTTATATCCATATCCTTTATGTTTAAATCAATCTGTATACAATCTTAAGGCTAAAATCATATATATGTCAAGAAAAAACAGCGATTTTCCTATTGTTTTCCACGTTTTTTATATGAGAGGGGATATTTTTAAATACACGCTTGTACATAAAAGTAACTTGGTGTAAACTAAAAATGTATATTTTTCCTATGTATAATAGTAATACAGGAATAGATATTGTAAAAATGCATAAGAACGCGGTTGAAAATTTGTTGATTTTTACTTTTGAGAAAATCTTGACAGTATACCGACATACCGGTATACTGGTATACAGATATGCAAGTAAAAAGCCAACAAAGAAAATAAAAACCAATTTTAAGGAGGAACCTAAAATGTGTGTTTATGAAATGGGTAACTTAAGAATTGTTGATCTTTCCAAGATCCTGGATCCAAAGACAGAGTCCAGAAGATGTCATCTGTTCCGCTTCAATACCGGCGGTGCTATTCCGGATTTCCATACCAATATGGATCTGATGAGCCATCTGGGAACTCACTGCGAATGCCCTTATCATCATGATGATAACTGGCCATCTGTAGCAGAACTGCCTCTGACCACTTTCTTAGGCCGTGCAGTATATGTAGACTTCAAGGAGACTGTTGCTAAGCGTGGACACATTACCGCTGCTGACTTAGACCGTGAAGCAGGAAAGGTAAGAGAAGGAGATATCGTTATCATTGATTCTTCCTACAAGCTGTATCCATTTACTCCTGATACCAACACTGACAAAGACCAGCGTCTGTTAGTTGGTGCAGAGAGCGCAGAGTGGTTCAAGGCTCACAAGGTAAAAGCTGTTGGTTTTGGTGATGGTGTTTCTATCGAAAACTGCAACGAAGATGTTAAGCCTTTCCATGACATCTTAATGGCAGAGAACATTGTATTCCTGGAAGTTTTAAGAAACTTAGAGCAGCTTAAGAAGGATGTATTCTTCATGAGCTATTCTCCACTTCCAATCCTTGGTCTGGATTCCAGCCCTGTTCGTGCATATGCAATTGAAGGACTGGCTGAGTTCTCCGAATAATTCCTGGACTTTTAACAGACTGCGCCAGTGCATAAAAAACTTTATGCCGGGCGCAGCTGTGCTTTTAAAGTATAGTGAAACGTAAAATGCAGGATCAAAAGAGTTTGATCCTGCGTGAAACAGAAAGGGAGAAAGAAAATGCGTATTGCAGTGATCGGTGCAGGAGCAATGGGATCTATTTACGGCGGACATCTTTCCCAGCATAATGATGTTCTCTTAGTAGATACTAATGAAAAAGTAGTGGAGCAGGTTGCTAACAATGGTCTTCTGATTGACGAAGATGGAACTACCCACACATATCATCCAGGTGCTGTAAGCAACACTCAGGGACAGGAACCAGTAGATCTGGTGATCCTTTTTGTAAAGGCTCTGTTCTCCAGAGCAGCATTAGAAGGAAACCGTGGTCTGATCGGACCAAATACCCGTCTGATGACGTTACAGAATGGTGCAGGACACGAAGATCTGTTAAAAGAATTCGTTGATGAAGAGCATATTGTGATCGGTACAACTGAGGACAATGGTGCTGTTCTTGGAATGGGCCATGTTCGCCGCGGCGGAACCGGTGTTACCAATGTTGGTATGCTGGTAGAAGATAAGGAAGGCTTCCTTCCAAAATTAAAAGAAGCATTTGACCAGTGTGGTTTTAATGTAAAGATCCATGAAAACATCCAGACTCTGATCTGGGACAAGCTGTTTACCAATGTTTCCTTAAGTGCCCTTACAGGTGTTCTCCAGGTAGACATGGGATATATCGCAGCTAACGAGTATGCATGGGATCTGTGCTGCCAGCTGATTCATGAGACAGTAAAGACAGCAGCAGCAGCCGGACTGAACTTCGATGAAGAAAAGGTTCGTGAAAAAGTTAAAAATACTTCCATCAACAATCCAAACGGATGCACTTCTATCCGCGCAGACCTGCGTGATGGCAGAAGAACAGAAGTTGATACCATCAGCGGCGCCGTTGTACGTGCAGCTCACAAGTATGGTGTAGAAGTTCCTGGCCATGAGTGTATTGTTCGCCTTGTTCATGCAATGGAAGGTAGAAACAAATAAATAAAGGGAGAGAAAAATATGATCTTTTCATCTATTAAGAATGGTGATTCTTTTGAAAAGTATCCAGCAGCGATCCAGACTGCATTAGAGTATTTAAAGAGTCATGATTTTGCAGCTATGGAACCTGGTGTATATGAAATCCAGGGAAAAGACATCTATGCGCAGGTATTTGATGCCATGACAGAAGATGTTGCTGACAGACGTCCAGAGTCTCATGAGAAATATCTGGATGTACAGTACTTAGTATCTGGCAAAGAGCGTCTTGGATTTACCAAGAACACCGGAAACTACAAAGTAGCAGAGCACATTAAGGAAAGAGACCTGATCTTCTATGAGTCTGTAGAAGATGAAGGATACATTGAGTCCCGCCCAGGATGTTTCTGTGTATTCTTCCCATCTGATATCCATCGCCCACAGGTTATTTCCGGCGAAGCTATGAACCTGCGTAAGGTTGTAGTAAAGGTAAGCGTAGCACTGCTGTAATTACGGGACAGTGCCGCTGTACGCCGATTTTTGGCGTATATCAAATTTCATAAACCAATAAATTTAGCAGCTCAGTATATAACAAGGCCTGAATAAGCCTTTTCAGGTCGATATACTGAACTGCTATAATATTGGAAAAAACCGTAAAAAATATGCTGCCACGGCAGTGAACGAAAAGAATATAGAAGTTTAAAACAGGCGTTGCGGGAAATTTTCCTGCGGCGCCTGTTTTTGTGTACCAGGATGTTTCAACGGAATTTCCTAATACACAAAAAAGGCACTTCGTGTCAAGGCACATTCTTTTTACGCGGGCAGCAGTCTGTCTGTAAGCCCTGTGGGCGGTTTTGCTAGGAAATAGGGTTAAAATGTGTTATACTATTAAAATAGTACAACAGATTCAATGAATTTGTTGTTATAAAATCACAGCCATCAGCATATACATATACATAGCGAAAACAAAAGCGGGGTGACTTATTGAACATCAGAGAAACCTTAGAACAGCTGGAGCTTAATACATTAAGCCCCTACGCCTCCTTTTCATCACATACAAGAGGAAGGGATCAGAAAGAACCACTTTGCGATATCCGACCGGAATACCAGCGGGACAGAGACCGTATTCTCCACTGCAAGGCATTTCGCCGTATGAAGCATAAGACACAGGTATTTCTTGCCCCTGAAGGAGATCATTACCGCACAAGACTTACCCATACATTGGAGGTATCCCAGATTGCCCGGACCATTGCAAAAGCCCTGCGGTTAAACGAAAGCCTTACGGAAGCAATTGCTTTGGGGCATGATCTTGGCCATACGCCCTTTGGTCACTCTGGGGAAGCTGTTTTAAACGAAATCTGCGAAGACGGCTTTACCCATTATGAGCAGAGTGTCCGTGTGGTGGAAAAACTGGAAAAAAATGGGAAAGGGTTAAACCTTACCTGGGAAGTGCGGGATGGCATCCGCAATCATCGTACTGCCGGTCATCCATCTACTTTAGAAGGAGGAGTAGTCCGCCTGTCTGATAAGATCGCTTATATCAATCATGATATAGATGATGCTATCCGGGCGAAGATGTTTGAGGAGAAAGACCTTCCCAACTGCTATACAGATGTGCTGGGACACAGTGTCCGGGAACGTTTAAATATTATGATCCATGATATTATCTTAAACAGCCTTAATAAGCCGGGAATTTTTATGTCAGAAGGTATGGAAGAGGCTATGATGGGGCTTCGCCAGTGGATGTTTGACAATGTATACAAAAATGATATTCCGAAAGCAGAAGAAGGCAGAGCCCAGCAGATGCTTTCCCAGCTTTATTTCTATTATATGGATCATGTGGACGAACTTCCTCAGGAGTCTCTCAATTTTTTAGATGCAGGAGAGAAGGTTTCACGTGTGGTGTGTGATTACATAGCAGGCATGAGTGATATTTATGCCATTGATCAGTTTGAAAAATTATTCGTTCCAAAACGCTGGAACGTACTATAATAGAAGGATCCATCTGCGTCAGCAGAAATCAGGGTATATCAATGTCTGGATCGGATCCTGTATTTTAACAGAAGGGAGAAAAAAGCATGTACTATCCGGATGAAGTCATAGAGGAAGTAAGAATGAAGAATGACATCGTAGATGTGATTTCAGGATATGTAAAGCTGCAGAAAAAAGGAGCCAATTATTTTGGCCTTTGCCCTTTCCATAATGAAAAATCGCCTTCTTTTTCCGTTTCCCCTGGAAAGCAGATGTATTACTGTTTTGGATGCGGAGCCGGAGGAAATGTTCTTACTTTTGTAATGGAATATGAAAATTATACCTTTCAGGAGGCGCTGCAGTCTTTAGCAGACCGGGCGGGAGTGACGCTGCCGAAAATGGAATACAGCAAAGAAGCCAGAGAACAGGCAGAGCTGCGTGCCAGATTATTAGAGGTAAATAAACTGGCAGCCAACTATTTTTACTATCAGATGAAGCAGCCTCAGGGAAAAATGGCATATGAATATTTCCACGATAAGCGAAAGCTCACAGATGAGACGATGCTGCGGTTTGGACTTGGTTATTCTAATAAAACAAGCGATGATCTGTATCGTTTCCTGAAAGAAAAAGGCTATGATGATGGATTTCTCAGCCAGACGGGCCTTGTGACTATTGAAGAGCGGGGAGGAAGGGACAAGTTCTGGAATCGTGTTATGTTTCCAATCATGGATGTGAATAACCGGGTCATTGGTTTTGGAGGCCGGGTGATGGGTGACGGGGAGCCTAAATATTTAAACTCTCCAGAAACGAAATTATTTGATAAAAGCCGGAATCTGTATGGTCTGAATTATGCCAGGACGACCAGAGAAAAGTATATGCTGGTGTGTGAAGGCTATCTGGATGTGATCTCCATGCATCAGGCGGGCTTTACCAATGCAGTGGCCTCTTTGGGAACTGCATTTACCAGCCAGCACGCAGGTGTCTTAAAGCGCTATACAGACCAGGTGATCTTAACTTATGACAGCGATGGTGCAGGCATTAAAGCAGCGCTGCGGGCCATTCCTATTTTAAGGGATGCAGGAATTTCTGCCAGAGTTTTAAATATGAAGCCATATAAGGATCCAGATGAATTTATCAAAAATATGGGGCCTGAGGCTTTTAGAGAGCGGATCGCACAGGCGAAAAACAGCTTTTTATTTGAGATCGATGTGTTAAAGCGGAACTATCAGTTAGAGGATCCGGAGCAGAAAACGAAATTTTATCAGGAAACAGCGAAAAAACTGCTGCAGTTTGGAGAACCGTTAGAGCGGGATAATTATATCCAGGCAGTATCCAGAGAGCAGATGATCAAAGAAGAGGAACTTCGCCAGTTAGTAAACCGTCTGGGAATGCAGATGGGACTAAAGGCCGGTGACAGCTACCGGGAAGATGGGGCTGGACGGAATATCATTTCACGGGAAAATGGAAACAGTTCCGGCAGTGATGTGGTACGACCGGAATATGGCAGAGATTTTTATGAAGGACAGCCAATGCAGCAAAATCAGGCTCCGGCAAAGAAAACAAGAAGAAAACAGGAGCGGGAAGACGGTATACGAAGATCGCAGAGGCTGCTGCTTACCTGGCTGATCGAAGATCCGGCATTATTTGACAAGATAAAAGGTATTATAACAGCAGATGATTTTGTAGAAGATCTGTATCACCAGGTGGCAGTCATGGTATTTGAAGGCCATGAAGCAGGAAATGTAAATCCGGCCGGTATTTTAAGCAGGTTTATCAATGATGAAGATCAGTACAAAGAAGTAGCGGCATTATTTAATGCCAGCTTGAAAGAATCCTTAAACAATGAGGAGCAGAAAAAGGCATTTGCGGAGACTGTAATGAAAGTAAGAAAAAACAGTCTGGACAGCGCAAGCCGGAATGCAAAAGATATTGCCCAGCTGCAGGAGATCATAAAGCAGCAGGCAGCTTTAAAGCAGCTGCATATATCCCTGGATTGATTTAAGGAGGAAGCTTATGGAAAGAACGGGAAGAGAGGAATCTTTAAGCTTTAAGGAGAAAATGGGACGGCTGTTAGCTGATGCCCGAACGGAAAAACGACAGCTGGAATATCGGGATATCTTCCGGTATTTCAGGCCGAAAGAGCTGAAAGAGGAGGAACTGGACCGCGTTCTTGACATATTGGCGGAAAACCAGGTGCAGATATTAGATGGAGAAGATGAGTCAGAGGATTCTGAAGCGGAAATAGAAGAAGAGCTGACAGAAAAAATGACTCAGGCGGAAAATGGATCATGGAATCAGGCAGATCCTGTGTGTTTGTATTTAAAGGAAATAGGTAAGATTTCCCTGCTCACCCAGGAAGAAGAACAAAATTTAGCTATACAGATACAGGCTGGAAATAAAGAAGCAAAGGAAAAACTGGCTAAAGCCAATCTTCGGCTGGTAGTCAGCATTGCAAAACGCTATGCAGGGCGTGGAATGGCATTTTTAGATCTGGTCCAGGAAGGAAATCTGGGCCTGATGCGGGCAGTTGAGAAATTCAATTACCAAAAAGGCTATCGTTTTAGTACTTATGCTACCTGGTGGATCCGTCAGTCCATCACAAGGGCGATAGCGGATCAGGCAAGAACGATCCGGATCCCGGTTCATATGGTGGAGGTCATCAACCGGGTGATGCGAAGTTCCAGGCGGCTCCTTCAGGAACTGGGGAGAGAGCCTACGATCCAGGAGATAGCAGATCAGGTACATATGCCGGGAAAACGAGTGGAAGAGGTTTTAAATATAGCCCAGGAACCTATATCTTTGGAAACACCGGTGGGAGAGGAAGAAGACAGCCATTTAGGGGATTTTATCCGGGATGAGAAAATGTCTCTTCTCCAGGATGAGGCATCCTTTGTATTTCTCCATGAGCAGCTGATAGATGTATTAAAGACATTGACACCAAGAGAGCAGCAGGTATTATCCCTGCGTTTCGGATTGTATGACGGTGAAGGGAAAACCTTGGAAGAAGTGGGAAAACAGTTTCATGTGACCAGGGAAAGGATCCGCCAGATCGAAGATAAGGCTCTGCGCAAACTGCGCCATCCAAGCAGAAGCAGGAAGTTAAAAGACTATTTGGAAAGCTGATCAGGCGCATAGACGGGTCTGATATAGATAGAAGGAACAAAATGAACATGACAGAGAACAAAAACAATACAGAAACTATAAAAACACGGTTTCGACTTTCAGAACGATTAAAGCTGGTTGCTTCTTTTGTACCGGAAGGCAGCCGGATCGCAGATATAGGGACTGACCATGGGTATGTACCGATTTATCTGGCAGAAACCGGGAAAATAAAAAGCGCTTTGGCTATGGATGTGCGAAAAGGGCCTTTAGAGAGAGCAGAGGAACATATTAAAGAATACCGGCAAGATGCTGCAGATACAGCCATTCCTATAGAAACCCGTTTAAGCAATGGACTGGAAAAACTGCAGACAAAAGAGGCAGATACGGTTATTATCGCAGGAATGGGCGGCGAACTGGAGATCAGCATTTTAGAGGCGGGAAAGCAATTGTGGAGCGGTATCCCACACTGGATCTTTTCACCTCAATCTGACCTGGAAAAATTCCGCCGCTATCTGAAGGAAAATGGCTTTTTTATTGAAGATGAAGCGATGATACTGGATGAGGGAAAGTTTTATACAGTGATCAAAGCAGGCTTCGGACAAAGCGGTAAAGATACGTGGGAGTGTAAAACGGTTTCTGAGTACCGTTTTGGAGCAGTTTTGCTCAGGCGTAAAGATGCAGTTTTAAAGCAGTATCTTTTAAAAGAAGAAAAACGAGTGGAAGGGATCTTAAAAGGATTTGCAGGAAAGAAAGAAGAAGAACTGACGGTAGGACAGGCAGCAGCCTGCAGGACTTTGAAAGAAGAACTTTCATATATCAGGGAGGCACAAGATGAGATGCAGTGAAGTAATAGAAATACTTAGAGAACTGGCTCCGGAAAACTGTGCCTGCGACTGGGATAATCCAGGACTGTTAGCAGGGCGCAGTGATAAAGAAGTAAAAAAGATCTATATCGCTTTGGATGCGACAGACCAGGTAGTTGAGGCTGCTGTTAAAGCGGGGGCAGATATGCTTCTGACCCATCATCCGCTGATTTTTAAGGCAATCAAGAAAGTGAATGATCAGAATTTTATCACCCGGAGGCTGGTAAAACTGATCCAGGCAGATATTTCTTATTATGCCATGCATACTAATTTTGATGCAGCACCAGGCTGTATGGCAGATCTGGCAGCAGAACGGCTTTCTTTAAAGGATACAGAGCCATTAGAATGTATGGGAGATATAGAAATAAAGGGAAATCCTGTAGCATATGGAATCGGAAAAACAGGAGATCTGCCGGAAAAGATGACAGTAAAAGCACTGGCAGAAAAAGTGAAACAGGCCTTTGAACTTCCTTTTGTTCTGATATATGGAGAAGAACTGATGGAAATGGAAGTAGAAAAAGTGGCTCTTTGCCCGGGGGCTGGGGGAAGTGTGATCGAAGAAGCTATACATACAGGTGCAAAGGCACTGGTAACAGGAGATATCAGCCATCATCAGGGGATTGATGCAGCGGCCAGGAAGATGGCGGTGATCGATGCAGGCCATTATGGTATGGAACACATTTTTATCCAGTTTATGGCGGGATATTTAAAAGAAAATCTTCCGTCAGGGGTGGAGATCATCACAGCTGCACCAGCATGGCCTACTGTTCTTTTATAAAGAGTCCAGTGCATGAAAAGTACGGTGTGTTTTGGCATGTTTTAGTACATGAAATGGAGGATGCCATGGTACGTTTAACTATAAATACACAGATAAAAGAGTATCCGGAAGATATTACCTGGCAGAAGGTAGCCCAGGAGTACCAGAAAGAGTATTCAGATGAGATATTATTAGTGCAGGTAAACGGAAAACTTCAGGAACTTCAGGAAAAGATAAGAGAAGGCGAAGTACAGTTTGTTACGGCACGGCAAAAGCCGGGAATTTCCGCTTATCAGAGAAGTGCCACCCTTTTAATGCTAAAAGCTTTTTATGCAGCGGCAGGTCCTGAAAATGTAGAAAAAGTTATTGTGGACTTCTCCATTGGAAAGGGATTTTTTGTAGAAGCAAAAGGAGATTTCACGTTGGATCAGGAGCTTCTTGATCAGGTAAAAGCCAAAATGCAGGAATATGTAGATCAGGAGATCCCTATTTTAAAACGCAGTATTTCCACAGATGATGCAATCGAACGTTTCCACAGACACCGGATGTATGACAAAGAACGTCTGTTCCGCTATCGTCGTGTATCCAGAGTCAATGTGTACAGCATTGACGGATTTGAGGATTATTTCTACGGATATATGGTTCCCAATACAAAATATATCCGCTATTTTGATCTGAAACTGTATGAATATGGTTTTGTGCTTATGCTGCCGTCTATGCTGGCACCAACGGTATTGCCGGAGTTTGCACCATTGCCAAAGCTGTTTCACACACTGGCAGATTCCTCAGAATGGGGAAAACGTCTGGATTTAGAAACAGTAGGAGCCTTAAATGACAAGATCGCAGCAGGAGATATGCCTCATCTGATCCTGATCCAGGAAGCCCTTCAGGAGAAAAGGATTGCAGAGATCGCAGCTCAGATCGCGGAACGGAAAACAGCAAAGCTGGTTATGATCGCAGGTCCGTCTTCTTCTGGTAAAACTACATTTTCGCACAGACTTTCTGTTCAGTTAGAGGCCATTGGATTAAAGCCGCATCCCATTGCTGTAGACAATTATTTTGTCAATCGTGTGGACAGTCCAAGGGATGAGAACGGCAATTATAATTACGAGGTTTTGGAATGTCTGGATGTAGAGAAGTTTAATCAGGATATGCAGGCTCTTTTAAGAGGAGAGCAGGCGGAACTGCCTTATTATAATTTTAAGAAAGGAGAGCGGGAGTACAAAGGGGATTTCCTGAAACTGGGAAAAGATGATATCCTGGTGATTGAAGGAATACACTGTTTAAATGACCGTTTATCTTATTCTCTTCCAAGGGAGAGTAAATTTAAGATTTACATAAGTGCGCTGACTCAGTTAAATATTGATGAGCATAACCGCATTCCTACTACAGATGGCCGTTTGCTGCGCCGCATGATCCGTGATGCAAGGACAAGAGGGGCTTCTGCCCGGGATACCATCCGTATGTGGCCGTCTGTGCGTAAAGGAGAAGAGGAAAATATTTTCCCATACCAGGAAGAGGCAGATGCTATGTTTAACTCTGCGCTGATCTACGAACTGGCAGTATTAAAACAATATGTAGAACCGCTGCTTTTCGGCATCCCAAAGGATTGTCCGGAGTATACAGAGGCAAAGCGCCTGCTTAAATTCCTGGATTATTTTATTGGTGTCAGCAGCGAGGATATTCCGAAAAATTCGATTTTAAGAGAGTTTATTGGCGGAAGTTGTTTGAATGTGTAATTGCTATTTAATTCAGAAAGGTCCGAAAGAGCCCCGCCATGTATAAACGCATTCACGGCAATTTTCTGGACCTTTTGTTCCGCCGCCAATTAGACAGGGCTCCGGCCAACTCACACGCTTCGCGTGTTCAGGCAACGCCTCCGCCCTGTCCGCTATGCTCACAAAAGGTCCAAAATTGCCTACCGAATGCTTATTATACATGGCGGGGCTCTTTCTACTGTATTGGCATATCGCAAAAAAATACAGTATTTAAGCGTAATGTCCCCCTGCTACTTATTGTTTTATGCGATAGAAGCAGGGAAATCCAGTGTTTTCCTTAATTTTGGATAATACCCGTTACGGTTCCCTTGCGAAGATTTAGGGTCGAAAATACGTTGAAAACTTGTTTTCATAAATGTTTTTGGCGCTAAATCTTCATAAGGCAGACGCCCAAATCTTCTTGTCCACTGTAAGCGGGTAAGAAGATGCAAGACTGAACTGTAACTAATATCCACCGTTTTTAATTTGTAAATAGGTGATAGCGTAGAAAGCCACCGGCGCGCATTACAGAATAAGCATTTGTTTGAAAATCCGTGAGTGGGCGAGCATAGCGTCAGAACGGAGAACCGTGCCCGAACACGCGAAGCGTGTGAGTTGGGTTCGCAGTTCTGACACTAGGCGGCGCAAGCCCACGAACAAAGGATTTTCTCCCAAATGCGCATCTGTAATGCGCGCCGGTGGCTTTCGGACCTTAGTCGATTAAATCGCAATTTTTTAATTTTCCCCATAGACACAGAAAAAAAACTATGCTAGAATAACTAAGTTGTGAGTAAGACAGATGGTCGCTGCTGCGATACCGAGAGGACGCAGGAGAGGAAAGTCCGGGCTTCACAGGGCAGGATGCCAGATAACGTCTGGCGGGGGTGACCCTAGGGACAGTGCAACAGAAATATACCGCCTGCTGTATTTTACAGCAGGTAAGGGTGGAAGGGCAGTGTAAGAGACTACCGCCCGGCTGGTAACAGGCGGGGCACATGTAAACCCCATCCGAAGCAAGACCAAACAGAAAGCATATGGCGGCCCGTCAGCTTTCGGGTAGGTTGCTTGATGCTGCTGGTGACAGCAGTACTAGATAGATGACCATCCAACGACATAACCCGGCTTACCGTTTTACTCACAGCCTTTGCAATGAAGAAGGACGTCTCCTTATATAAAAGGGGACGTTTTTTGCATAAAGGATAAAGAGGTATGCAGTATGCAGAAAAAATGAACCATCAGGGGATATCTGCAGCTATGAGGATAACTTTTTTAAATAAGTTAAATAAATGAGAAAGCAAATAATGTTGCTGTGCAAAAGGAGGACTATTTAATGACAGAAGGCGAAAAAAGAAGAGAAGGCATTCTTTCTATGCTGGATGAGACAGATACTCCGTTATCAGGAACAGAACTGGCACATCGTTTTAAGGTAAGCAGGCAGGTGATTGTTCAGGATATTGCCCTTTTGCGGGCAGAGGATAAGAAGATCCTTTCTACTTACAGAGGATATGTTCTTGATCGGGAAAATGAGAAAAAAAGAAAATATATCCGGGTATTTTGCGTCTGCCATTCCACAGAAGATACCTGTGATGAACTTCAGACGATCGTGGATTACGGCGGCCATGTGCTGGATGTGTCGGTGGATCATCCGTTATATGGACAGATCCGCGCAGATCTGATCATCAATAACCGTCTGGATGTAGCAGAATTTGTGGAACGCATGAACCGTTTTCAGGCTCAGCCTTTAAAAGTCCTTACTGGAGATGAGCATTATCACACAGTAACTGCAGAATCTGAAAAGAACCTGGATTTTATTGAGCAGGAATTGCGTAAAAAGGGATATTTGAAAGAAGAATAGATAAAAAAGTGACTGTGAACATAAAAAAGCGCCCAACCGCATATTGTGAGGCGAGCGCTTTTTTATGTGTTGATTTATAAACAGACTCACAGATTCCGTGCTGACGTACTTTACCGTCTGCTGATGCAGCGGTCTGTTTTTCTGCACATATTATTTTACAACATCCAGATCAAATCCGAAGTACTGAACAGCATTGTTGTAGCTGATGCCCTTGATGATGGATTCCAGGGACTTCATATCTGCAGGATACTCACCATTTTCAACCCAGCCGCCAATTAATGCACAGAGAACACGGCGGAAGTATTCATGTCTGGTGTAAGATAAGAAGCTTCTGGAGTCGGTCAGCATACCGATAAAGTTACCCAGGCAGCCTAAGTTAGCCAGAGATACCATCTGATCAGTCATACCAACTTTGTGATCATTAAACCACCAAGCGGAACCCTGCTGGATCTTTCCTGGGAATTTTTCCTGGAAGCAGCCAAGGATGGTACCGATGGAAGCATTGTCATTTGGATTTAAGGAGTAAATGATAGTCTTAGGAATATCATTGGTAGTGCTTAATGCATTTAAGAAATCTGCCATCTGTGCGCTTGGAGCATAGTTGTTGATGCAGTCATAGCCGGTATCTGGTCCTAACTGCTCAAACATGTAAGCGTTGTTGTCACGCTTGCATCCATAGTGAAGCTGCATGATCCAGTTTCTCTTGGTGTATTCTTTTGCTACAAAGAGCATGAATTCGGTCTTGTACTTTAATTCTTCTTCCTTGGAGATTGCTTCGCCCTTTAAGCCCTTAGCCATGATAGCGTCAACCTCTGCTTCAGAAGCAGGAACGTACATAACATACTCTAATGCGTGGTCAGATACACAGCATTTCATGGAAGTAAAGAAATCCATACGGTTCTTTAAAGCTTCCTTTAAGGATGCGAAATCTTTTACTTCAATTCCGCTGACTTTAGATAACTGATCCATGTAAGCAGCATAGGTTGGCTTTTCAACATTCATAGCCTTGTCAGGACGCCATGCTGGCAGAACCTGTACATCAAAAGTGGTATCCTCAGCCAGTTTCTTGTGCCATTCCAGAGAATCAACAGGATCATCAGTGGTGCAGATCAGAGTAACATTGGACTGCTTGATCAGGTTACGTACAGTCATGGAATCTTCCTGTAACTTAGCGTTGCACAGGTTCCATACTTCTTCAGCAGTATCGCCGTTTAAGTAGCCTTCGTATCCGAAGTATCTTCTTAACTCTAAGTGGCTCCAGTGATACAGTGGGTTGCCGATCAGCTTAGGCATTGTCTCAGCCCATGCCTGGAATTTCTCTCTGTCTGTGCCGTCACCGGTAATGTATTTCTCATCAACACCGTTAGAACGCATCTGACGCCATTTGTAATGATCGCCGCCCAGCCATACCTGGGTAATGTTTTCAAACTTACGGTCTTCACAGATTTCCTGAGGATTGATGTGGCAGTGATAGTCTAAGATCGGCATATTCTCTGCATAATCATGATAGATTGTCTTTGCCATTTCTGTGGATAATAAGAAGTCCTTGTCCAAAAACTGTTTCATAGTGGTAAATCCTCCTTTAAAATTGGAATTTAAAAGTTTGTGGTTTTTCTTTTTATAAGAGCAGAGGCGATAGTTGTCCTGTTTGGGACATTAGCACCGCTGAAAACCCCCATAAGGGTATTGACAGTAGTAGTACAAAGAGCTTCTACTTTGCTGTCAATGGATGTGATCTCCGGGTCCGTACAACGGGACAGGATGGAGTTATTATATCCGATGATGCTTAAATCTTCCGGGATGGAAATACCTGCTAAATGGGCATATTTTACAGCGCCTACAGCCAGTGAATCATCAGATGTCAGAACTGCATCAAATATCAGTCCTTCTTCTTTTAATTTTAAAAGCAGGTCCCTGGAATTTTCAATGCTTTTAGAACACTGACGGATCATGGAAGCATCTGCAGGAATATTGCTTTCCTTCAGTGCGGCTTTATAACCTTCCATTTTATTCATGCCGCTGTAGGAGACACTGGTGTAAAGATAAAGGATGCGGCTGTGTCCGGAATGGATCAGCTGTAATGTGGCATCATACATAGATGCATAGTCATCACAGACTGTACTGTAAATGTTCTTTCCTTCCAGGTAGCCATTGACTAACATCACAGGAAGTCCGTCTGCAGCTGCTTCTGTAATATAATTATTGTCCTTGGGGCGCATTTCCACAAATTTGGAACCTGCCAGGATAATGGCATCTACACGTTTAGAACGCAAAAGATTGAAATACTTCTGTTTCACATCCAGGTCATAACCGGTACAGCAGAGGATGGAATCATAATCGTGACTGCGAAGTTCCCGCTCCAGATAGTAGATCGCTTCAGCAAGATACGGGTCGGAAGAGTCAGAACACATAATACCAATGGTCTGCATGGTATCAAGTCCAAGTCCTCTGGCGAAAACGTTTGGGGTATAACCCAGTTCGTCCATAACAGCCAGAACCTTCTTACGGGTACGCTCACTTACGTTGGGATTGCCATTGAGTACACGGGAAACCGTAGCAATGGAAACACCTGCGTGCTCAGAAACGTCATATATGTTCATTTAAGTAATCCACCTCCCATTCTGTAAGCGCTTACACGCTAAATCTATTATACATATTAATAATAAAGATTGCAACAGTTTTCTATTGACTTCTGTGTAGAAAATAGGTAGAATAATTGTAAGCACTTACATAGTGATTTCCATAAGGGAAAACGCCTGTATTGGCAGGTGTTCAGCTTGCTGTGTAAGAAACAAATCATACACTCTTGAAATTTTTATATCTGGTTTTGGGAGTACACAAAATAAAGATAGGAGATTAAAGACCATGCAGGACATTGTCAAGATCAATCAGAATGATAACGTTGCCGTTGCTCTTCGTCCCTTAAATGCGGGAGAGACTCTGGATGTAGCAGGAGAAAAGGTAACTCTGGTCCAGGATATCCCACAGGGACATAAATTTGCGCTGCGTGCCATCGCTCAGGGAGAAGAAGTAGTGAAATATGGCTTCCGCATTGGCTATGCAAAAGAAGCAATCGAAAAAGGCGCATGGGTACATGTTCATAATGTAAAGACAGCTTTAGGAGATGTTCTTTCTTATGAATATAAGCCAGAAGGAAGCAGGGATGTAGAACCATCTGAGCATGTATATTTTGATGGATACCGCAGAGCAGACGGAAAAGTCGGCATCCGTAATGAAGTTTGGATCATTCCTACCGTTGGCTGTGTAAACTCTATTGCAAAGGCTCTTGAAACAGCTGCAAAGAAATTTGTAGGCGGAAATGTAGAAGATGTGATCGCATTCCAGCATCCGTATGGATGTTCTCAGATGGGTGATGATCAGGAAAATACCAGAAAGGTTCTGGCTGATATGATCCATCATCCAAATGCAGCAGGCGTTCTGGTATTAGGACTTGGCTGTGAGAACAGCAATATTCCGGTATTAATGGACTACATCGGTGAGTATGATGAACAGCGTGTAAAATTCTTACAGTGTCAGGATGTAGAAGATGAGATGGAGACCGCTATGGGTATCCTGGAAGAGCTGGCTGCTTATGCAAATGCATTCTCCAGAGAGAAGATCGACGCAAGCGAACTGATCATTGGTATGAAGTGCGGCGGTTCTGACGGACTTTCCGGTATTACTGCAAACCCGGTAGTAGGCGCTTTCTCTGATCTGTTAGTAAGCAAGGGCGGAACTACCATTTTAACAGAAGTTCCGGAAATGTTTGGTGCAGAGACTCTGTTAATGAACCGCTGTGCAACTCCAGAGCTTTTTGATAAGACAGTAGATCTGATCAATAACTTTAAGAATTATTTTACCAGTCACAATCAGACCATTTACGAGAATCCATCTCCAGGTAACAAGAAGGGCGGTATCTCTACTCTGGAGGATAAGTCTTTAGGCTGTACCCAGAAATCAGGAAGTTCTCTGGTAAAGGGTGTATTAGAGTATGCAGAGCCTGTTAAGGTTAAGGGATTGAACCTGCTCAGCGCACCTGGAAATGATCTGGTAGCAGCAACTGCACTGGCAGTATCCGGCGCTCATATGGTACTGTTCACCACAGGCCGCGGAACTCCGTTTGCTTCTCCTGTTCCAACTGTTAAGATCTCCAGCAACTCCAAACTTGCAGGACACAAGTCCAACTGGATCGATTTTAATGCCGGACAGATGGTAGAAGATAAGACAAAAGAAGAACTGGCACAGGATTTGTTAAACTACGTACTGGAAGTAGCTTCCGGACGTAAGGTTAAATCAGAAGCAGCTGGATTCCATGATATGGCTATTTTCAAACAGGGCGTAACTCTGTAAGATGATGTTGCTGTTGGTCATGCAACCCATGGACAGCAACATAAGATGATCCTTACTGCTTCGGGAAAGTAAAAGCGCATCTTGTAATCCGAAGCAGGATGAGCTATACTAAATATAGAAAATCGTATATACGTACAGCAAACATATATACGATGCATTCAACAGAACCGAAGCAGGAGGAACATAAATGAAATTAAACCGGACAACGCTGCGTACAGTGGATATTTTAAAACTGGTTTCCAAAAAGCCGGATGGTATTACACTGGACGAGATCTGCGAAAAGCTGGATCTCCCAAAGACCAGTGCCTATGACATTATCACAACACTGGCACATACAGGCATGGTCCATGTGATAAAAGGGCAGAAGCAGCGCTATACTATTGGGCTTACTGCTTATCGTGTGGGGATTAATTATACAAACAACCTGGATTTTATCGGTACTATTGATCCAGTATTAAAAGCCTTTGCAAAAGAGGTGGGAAAGACGGTTTTCTTTGGAGTCCGTTCTGACGACTCCATTGTTTACATCTGTAAATTTGAGCCGGAAAATCCTATTATCACAACAGCGACTGTAGGAACAAAAAACCCCTTGTACTGTACTTCCCTTGGAAAAGCCATTATGGCAAATATGGAACAGGAGGAAAGAGATGCTTTGGCAGACCGCATTAATTTCCGCCCCCATACCCAGCGCACGATCCGGGACAAGGCTCATTTCCTGGAAGAACTGGACCGAGTGAAAGAGATCGGATATGCTTTTGATGCGCGAGAATTAGAAGAGCATATGGAGTGTGTGGGAGCACCTGTTTTCGGATCAGATGGAAACGTGATCGGTGCTATCAGTATGTCCAGTCTTTATAAGCCTACAGAGGATTACGACGCTTTGGGACGCCTGGTTTGTGAGAAGGCGAAAATGCTTTCAAGGCTTTTAGGATTTTTAGGGAAATAAATGTAACAGTTCAGTTTTGCAGCTTCTTGCCTGCTTGCAGCGGACAAGAAGCTTTGGGCGTCAGCCTTATGAAGCTTTAGGGCGAAAAGCACTTATGTAAACAAGTTTGCAACGTACTTTTAGCCCTAAATCTTCGCAAGGCTGAACTGTTGGAAATAAAATGAGAATTTATCTGTTTTGCTGTTGACAAATCAGTTGGTAACTATTAATATTTAAGTATAAATCGTAAATATGAAATTGATTCGTATTTACGAACCTTATCGAAAGAAGGAGAAGAAAAATGAAAAAAGAACATGTTTTAGCAAGACTGAAAGAAGACTGCCTGGTTGCTGTTATCCGTGCAAAGAATTATGAGCAGGGTGAGAAGGTAGTAGATGCTGTTATCGCAGGTGGCATCAACTTTATCGAGCTGACCATGACTATGGATGACGGAGATCCAGTAGGCTTCATCAAGAAGATGGCTGACAAGTATAAAGATAATGACAAGATCGTGATCGGTGCTGGTACCGTTCTGGATCCTGAAACTGCAAGAGCTTGTATCTTAGCAGGTGCTAACTACATCGTAAGCCCAGGCTTAAATGTAGAGACCATCAAGCTTTGCAACCGTTACAGAGTACCAATGCTGCCAGGCGTTATGACTCCAAGCGAAGCTATTACCGCTATGGAAGCTGGATGCGATGTTATCAAGATCTTCCCAGGAAATATCGTAGGACCTGCAGCTATCAGCTCCTTCAAGGGACCTCTGCCACAGGGTGAGTTCATGCCATCCGGCGGTGTTGACGTAGACAACGTTGATAAGTGGATCCATGCTGGCGCATATGCAGTTGGTACCGGAAGCAGCCTTACAAAGGGTGCTAAGACTGGTGACTTCGCAGCTGTAACTGCAAAGGCTCAGGAATTCGTTAAGGCTGTAGCAGCAGCTAGAGCATAATCTTCAAGGCTGAACTAATTATTAAATGAATTTTCACAATATTTTTAAGGAGAATATTAAAATGGCAAAGATTGTTACCATGGGCGAGATCATGTTAAGATTATCTACCCCAAATAATGAGAAATTTATCCAGGCAGATGAGTTTGATGTAAACTACGGCGGCGGCGAGGCTAACGTAGCTGTATCTTTAGCTAACTATGGTCATGATGTACAGTTCGTTACTGCAGTACCAGCTAACCCAATCGGTGACTGCGCAGTAGCAGCTTTAAGAAAATACAATGTAGGAACAAAGTACATCGCAAGAAGCGGTGAGAGACTGGGAATCTACTTCTTAGAGACCGGTTCTGCAATGAGAGCTTCCAACGTAGTTTATGACCGTGCACACAGCTCTATCTCTACTGCAACTGCAGATGAGTTCAACTTTGACGAGATCTTTGCTGATGCTGACTGGTTCCATTTCACCGGTATCACTCCAGCTGTCAGCGATGCAGCAATCGAACTGACTGAGGCAGCTTTAAAGGCAGCTAAGGCTCATGGCGTAACTGTTTCTGTAGACTTAAACTTCCGTAAGAAACTGTGGTCTTCCGAGAAGGCTCAGAAGGTTATGACCAACCTGATGCAGTATGTTGATGTTTGCATCGGCAACGAAGAGGACGCAGAGAAGGTTCTTGGCTTCAAGCCAGGCAACACTGATGTTACTTCCGGAGAACTGGAATTAGCTGGATACGTTGATATCTTCAACCAGATGGCTGATAAGTTCGGATTCAAGTACATCATCAGCTCCTTACGTGAGAGCCACAGCGCTTCTGATAATGACTGGTCTGCTTGCATCATGGATGGACAGACTCGTGAATTCTATCACTCCAGAAAGTACCACATCGCTCCAATCGTTGACCGTGTAGGCGGCGGCGACTCTTTCGCAGGTGGTCTGATCTGTGGACTGGCTGATGGCAAGGACATGAAGGCAGCTCTGGAATTTGCAGTAGCAGCTTCCGCATTAAAGCACACAATCCCTGGTGACTTCAACCTGGTAACCCGCGCAGATGTTGAAACCTTAGCAGGCGGCGACGGTTCAGGTCGTGTACAGAGATAATTACTCTTTTTAAGAGTTAAAAATAAGACCCTAGGGCCTGTTTGAAAATATCGTTCCTGGAATGTATTTTCAGACAGGCCTTTTCTTTAGAAATGGATTCCGGGAATCATTTCTGCATATGCAAAAGATTCCTGGAACCATTAAAAAAACAGGAGGATACGAACAATGGGTAAGACAACAGGAAGAACATTTGACCTGCTCACATTAGGACAGGTTCTTTTAAGACTGTCACCGCCGGATAATGACCGTCTTTCCAGAGGTGATACTTTTGTAAAACAGGTAGGCGGCGCAGAACTTAACGTGGCAGTAGGAGCATCACTTTTAGGACTTCGTACAGGTGTTATTTCCAAGCTTCCGTCACATGATATCGGCAGCTTTATGAAAGGCAAGATCCGTTCCTTTGGTGTCAGCGATGACTTTTTTATGTATGATCATTCTCCTTCAGCCCGTGTGGGTATTTATTACTACGAGAATGGCGCATATCCAAGAAAACCAAAGGTTATCTATGACCGTATGCACAGTTCTTTCTTTACTCTGGATATTAATGAGATCCCGGAGGAGGTTTATACAGCACCTAAATGTTTCCATACAACAGGTATTACTCTGGCCCTCAGTGAGAAGATCAGAGAGACTACGATTGAGATGATCAAACGTTTTAAGGAAGCAGGAACGCTGGTTTCATTTGATGTAAACTTCCGGGGAAACCTTTGGAGTGGTGATGAAGCCAGAGAATGTATTGAACGTATCCTTCCTTATGTAGATATTTTCTTCTGCTCTGAAGATACTGCAAGACTGACCTTCTTAAAGAAAGGTACTGCAAAAGAGATGATGAAGAGCTTTACAGAAGAATATCCTATTTCTATCGTAGCATCCACACAGCGTATTGTACACAGCCCAAAACGCCATACCTTTGGTTCTGTGATCTACGATGCAGCCAGAGATACATTCTACGAAGAAGAGCCATATCGTGATATCGAAGTAGTAGATCGTATCGGCAGTGGTGATGCTTATATTTCCGGTGCTCTTTATGGTCTGTTAAGCAGCGGCGGTGACTGTCAGAAAGCAGTTGCCTTTGGAAATGCCACAGCAGCTGTAAAGAATACCATTCCTGGAGATCTTCCATCCTCCAATCTGGAAGAAATCGAAACAATTATCAAGGCCCACAACCAGACGGGACCTCAGAGTGAGATGGCGCGGTAATCGCTGTATTCTGTATCCGACATCAGGATAAAGATAAACAGGATCATAAGTCAGATATTAGATATTTTATCAAAAGCAGGAGCTTTTACGTGATTTTACGAAAAGGATCCTGCTTTTTTAGTACACAGATTTAAAAATAACTTAAGAAAAGCTTTATTGGATATCAGGGGAATATAGTATATACTAGGGTAACAGATAAAGAAACAATCTTAGGAATGTATTCCAGAGATCATAAAAGATTCTGAGAGTATATTTAGATGGAAAAGGAGAATTATATTGAGAAAATATTATTTATATGCAGCAGTACTGTGCAGTGCGGCAGTCTTAGGTATTGGCGGATGCTCAAAGAAAACAGATATGGCAGCTACCTTGCCTCTTGTAAATGAAGAGAGACCTGTGGCAGTAGAATCTCAGGAACCCACTTCTTCAGCAGAAGAAACTACCGTTGTAGAGACTGTAAACGGTACCATTGAAAGCGCAGAAGCACAGCCGGAGCAGGCAGAAGATTCCGTACGCCTTTACGGACCGGTTACCCATATGGAAGATGGCAGATTATCCATTGACAGTCAGGCGGGAAATGGATATGAAGGTGAGGTTGTTTTAAATGTTTCTCAGGAGTCTACTTATGTGTTAGATGCGACTTCCGGTATGCCGGTAGAGCTTTCTGATATGAAAGATGGAGATACGATTTATGCCTATATTGGCCCGGCGATGACTATGAGCCTTCCGCCTATGACAAATGCTACGATGATCTTTGCCAATGTTCCGGCAGATTTTAAGGTTCCGGACTATGTGACTGTTAAATCCGTCGTAACAGATGCTGCGTCCTCTCAGTCTGTACTGACTGCGGAAGATGGGACAAAATACACACTGGCAGATGACTGCAGGATCGTACCTTATCTGACCAGAAATATTGTTACATTAGATGATCTGACACAGGGAAGAAAAGCAGTGGTATGGTCCGATGAGGAAAATACAGCTACCAGGATCATGGTATTTGCAGAGTAATCGATCATGAAAAAGACTGGCATTCCAAATTTTGGAAATTGCCAGTCTTTTTTGCTGTCATATTTTGAAAGAATCAACAATTTTTTGAGCCGGTTGCCTTTAGTTTCCGCACTCAATACTGATCTCATTGAATTTTTTAAGAATGTGGTCAATGGTAGTAGATTTTTTCTCTTCCCCTGCTTTATCCATTACGGCATGTCCCTGGTGCATCATTAAAAGCCGGTCGCCGTATTCTACGGCGAAACGAAGGTTGTGTGTGACCATGATAGTGGTCAGATTTTTCTCACGGACTACTTTGTCGGTGAGTTCCATAATGGTTTCTGCGGTTTTAGGATCCAGAGCAGCAGTGTGCTCATCCAGGATCAGAAACTCAATGGGAGTCATGGTAGACATTAAAAGTGCCATAGCCTGACGCTGGCCGCCGGAGAGAACACCTACTTTTACGTCCATTTTATCTTCCAGTCCCAGTCCAAGGGAGCGAAGGGATTCCCGGTAGAATTCCAGCCGCTGTTTGTTGGTTCCGGGGCGGAGATTAAAGGCTTTGCCCTTATTGTCGGCTAAAGCCATGTTTTCTGCAATTGTCATAGAAGGGCAGGTTCCCATGGAAGGATTCTGGTAAACACGGCCAATGCGGCGCTGACGCTTATATTCAGGCATTTTGGTGATATCTTCACCGCCAATGATAATACGGCCGTCGTCTAAGGGGATACTTCCGCAGATAATATTTAAAAGGGAAGTTTTACCAGACCCATTGCTTCCAACAACGGATACAAACTGGTGATCTTCGATGGATAAGTTAAAATCATTAAACAGGCACATTTCATTTACAGTACCTGCGTTGTAATATTTATGGATGTGTTTTAATTCAAGCATGGCTTTTTACCTTCTTTCCGCCGGAAGGGCTTACTACAAGAATGATCAGGAATAATACGGAAGTGATCAGCTTTAAATCGGATGCTGTGACCGGAATAGAAAGATTTAATCCGGCAATGTGCAGGTCGTTTAACAGCAGCGCAATAGAAACGCAGGCTTTGTATACAATGGAACCAATGATAACAGCAGTAGTAGAGCGGATAAAGCCGACTCTCTTTAACAGCTGGGTTCCGATGATCACATTTGCAAGGCCGATGACCATGGTGCCAGTACCGATGGAGATTTCAAAAAAGCCTTTCTGCTGGCAGTAAACACTTCCTGCAAGAGCTGCAAAACCGTTTGCAATAGCAAGACCTACGATCTTTACAAGGCCTTTGTCCTTTGCAAGAGAAGTAACCAGTACGTCATTGTCACCAACTGCCCTAAGAAGGTATCCGGAACGTGTCTGTAAGTAAGCGTCCAGCAGTACCTTGCAGATCAGAACAATAACAAGAAGAATAATGGTTACGATAAATGGTGAAGCTGCTTCCGGTACATGAGTGGAAAGGAAGGAATTGGAAAAAATAGTTTCCTTACTAAAAATAGGAAGGTTTGCTTTTCCGGCGATCCTTAAATTAATGGAATAGAGGGCTGTCATGACAATGATACCGGAAAGCAGGTCACGTACCTTTAATTTTACATGGATGAGACCGGTGATACAGCCGGCCAGTGCACCCACTGCAAAGGAAATAAATAATGCTGCTACAGGTGAGATGGTACCGACGAAAGGAAGCCCGTTTGCAATACCTGCTGCGGTCACAGCAGCGCCAAGAGGGAAGGTGCCATCTACAGACAGATCTGGGAAATCCAGGATCTTATATGTGATGTAAACGCCCAGGGCCATAATGGCATATACAAGGCCTTCTTCCAAAATACCGAAAATGATCGTTGTCATGATGTTCCTCCAATACCCTAAATATTATTACTCTGCAATGCTGTCAAAGAGCTCAGCAGCAGTTCCTGTTAAAGATTCAGGAAGAGTGATGCCGAGGTTTTCAGCTACTTTGGTGTTGCCGTAGAATGCAGCATCCTTAATGGTCTCAAAGTTTAATTCGCTTGCTTTTGCTTCGCCCTTTAATACCTTTGCAGCCATTTCACCGGTCTGCTTGCCAAGTTCTACATAGTCCAGACCCATAGCAGCCAGGCAGCCGATCTTTACCTGCTCGATCTCGCTTCCGAATACAGGAATGTTCTTTGCGGAAGCCTTGCTTAAGATAACAGGAAGAGATGCTACTACTGTATTATCAGTCAGATTGGTGATACAGTCAACCTTTCCAATTAAAGTATCTGCTGCCAGCGGGATATCTGCTGAAGAGGAGATACCGGAGTCTACGATCTCAAAGTCATAATTTGGAGCCAGTTCCTTATATTCTGCGATGGCAGATTCAGAGTTTACTTCGCTGGTGGTGTACATGATACCGATAGTCTTTGCCTCAGGTAAGATCTCACGGATCATCTTTAACTGTAATTCTACAGGAAGCTTATCGCTTGTACCTGTGATCTCGCCAACCGGGGTTCCGTCTGCGTTTGCCAGTTCAGCTGCAACCGGATCCGTAACTGCTGTGAAAATGACAGGAATGTCGGACTTCATAGCCACGCTGTATTCAGCCTGTGCCATAGGAGTTGCAATACCACACATTAAATCTACGTCCTTTCCTGCAAATGTATTAGCAATCTGTGCAGAAGTACCGCCGTCTGCCTGTGCATTTTCATAAAGAACAGTTAAATTCTTTCCTTCTTCGATGCCTTCTGCTGCAAGACCAGCCAAGAAACCTTCACGGCAGTTGTCAAGAGAGCCGTGTTCAGCAAACTGGCCAATACCAATGGTGTAGGAGCCGTCAGCTTCTGTGTTGTTTTCTGCTTCGCTGGAAGCTGCCTCAGAAGAAGCTGCTTCAGATGCAGGGGCTGCTGTGGTAGTTGCTGCTGTAGTAGCAGTGGAAGAAGAACTGCCGCAGCCTGTTAATAAAGCTGCGCCCATTGCTGCGGTTAAAAGAACTGCCATAGATTTTTTCATAATACTTACCTCCTGAAAATAAAAATTAAAATGGATTTTTTGTAATAAAAAAGTCCCAACCACAATGATATTGTGATTGAGACGAATATGATCCGCGGTGCCACTCAAATTGACTTAAAGTCCACTTTTCACATACTAGCATATGTGCTGCAAATGTAACGGGTGCAGAGTCCGTCAGTCCCTACTAAGTATTTCAAGACTGCCCTCAAAAGTCCATTCAGCTGCCTGCTTTATACCGCAATCCCACCACCTGCGGCTCTCTGTGCTAATGCATTGGAAGCTTACTCCTCTTTTTCAACGGTTTAGCTGTTAATCCGTATATTAATACATGGGGCGGGTTTTGTCAACTGTTTTTTTAAAAGTCGCAGATATCATATATGAAATATATTATGAAAAATTTGAAGAAAAATTTCAGTAAAATTCAGATAATATAGTGTCCGGTTAAGTAAAAATGTGGTATACTTGATACATAAGAAGCATGTAAATGTATGATCAGAGTGTATAGCAAAACAAGGGAGGTCGGTCATATGAGCAGTAAACACTATGTGATCACAATCGAGCGTCAGTACGGAAGCGGCGGACGTATTACAGGTATGCGTCTTGCAGAGGAACTGGGCATTCATTATTATGATGAAGAGATTTTGAAAATGACATCAGAAACCAGTGCTATTGGAGAGCAGTATTTCCGTCTGGCAGATGAAAAGGCAGGAAACAATTTATTATATCGTACTGTTACTAATATGAAGCCGGAGCTTTCTGCACCTGTAAAGGACGGACATAAGCTTACATCACCGGAAAACCTGTTCCGTTTCCAGTCTGAGGTTATCCGAAAACTGGCAGAGTCAGAAAACTGCATCATCATCGGACGATGCGGCAACTATGTGCTTCAGGATCAGTTAGATGACGTGATCCGCATTTTCGTATATGCAGATACCGTTACCAGAGTCCGCAGGATTATGGATGTAGATAAGGTTGATGAAGAAGAAGCACTGCGCCGTATGAGGAAGATTGATAAGGAACGCACTGAATATCATAAATATTTTACGGGTAGAAACTGGATGGATATGGAGAATTACGATCTTCCTATTAATGCCAGCCGCATTGATTATGATGAGATGATCACCTTGATCAAGGATTATCTGAAGCTTCGGGGAATGATCGACTGATATTTATAATGATGTGGGTGAAGAGACAGCGTATCTGTTTACTGTGATAGGTGAATGTGCTGGTGACGTGTTCGATGTGGGGCAGAAATGTAGCAACATGAGGTAGCAGATGGATATTTTAACAGGAATATTGATCCCTTTTATAGGAACTACAGCAGGCAGTGCCTGCGTGTTCTTTCTGCGGGGAGAATTAAAGCCCGGAGTGCAGAAAGCATTCCTGGGCTTTGCTTCAGGAGTTATGGTGGCTGCTTCCGTTTGGTCTCTTCTGATTCCGGCTATGGAAATGAGTGAAGGACTTGGGAAGCTGGCCTTTCTTCCGGCAGTATGTGGATTCATTTTAGGAATGGCATTTTTATTGTTTCTGGATATGGTAGTTCCACATCTTCATATGGACACAGACCAGCCGGAAGGCGCAAAAAGTAACTGGCAGAAAAGTACCATGCTGGTCCTTGCAGTGACCTTACATAACATACCGGAAGGAATGGCAGTTGGTGTGGCTTTTGCAGGTATGATGGCAAAAAGCCAGTCCATTACACTGGCAGGCGCCATGGCATTATCACTGGGTATTGCAATACAGAATTTCCCGGAAGGAGCAGTTATCTCTCTTCCTTTAAAAGAAGCGGCAGGGCAGAAAAAGGCTTTTATCTATGGTATGCTTTCCGGTATCGTAGAGCCAATTGGCGCCGGGCTTATGCTGTTGCTGGCAGAAAAACTGGAGCCGTTCATGCCATACTTTCTTTCCTTTGCAGCAGGGGCCATGCTTTATGTAGTAGTAGAAGAACTGGTGCCAGAAGCTTCTGAAGGAGAACATTCCAATATAGGCACCATTGGATTTGCAATCGGATTTGCGCTGATGATGGTGCTTGATGTGGCGTTGGGATGATATTTTATTAATTACAGCGGCAATGAAGAAATCTGTCATGGGATTACGTTTTATAAAAAGGAATGCCTTATTAAAAAGTTTGCAGATACAAAGATCATTTCGGCCGCACAGTGAGCCGCCTGATATGTCCGTCAGCTGTCAGCTGTTGTAAGCTGGCAATGGCCACTACATGATAGCCGCCATAGGAGGCAATAAATTCTGCCTGGGAGCCACTTAGGACAGTGGCGGATGAAATGGAATACTGGCAGAAAAGAAATTTATTGCGGAAAAACATGGAAATGGCTTCTTTTCCGTATAAATGAAATTCATTCTGTGAAGTGCCGTTAGCGCAGTAGTCGCAGTAATGGCCGTCTTTGGTAAATAGCTCTGCAAGAGCTTCAAAATCTTTTGTTTCAAGAGCTGTAAGATATTTCTGGATAACAGGTTCCATGAAAGTTTCCTTTCTATAATGTTATATTACACGTTTTGTTTGTTTTAATATACTTTTTCTGAATTAAGAAGGGCGTCCGTCCCGCCGTCTACGAACATGATGATCCCGTTAACACCACGGGCTGCTTTAGAGATCAGAAAATTGATCACAGAAGCCACTTCATCCGGCTCCATTAATGTTTCTTTGCCATATTTGGTAGGAATAGGAAGGGCATTTAATGCGGTCTTTTCATCTACTGACATGGTGGCAGTCATGGATGTGTTTACATTTCCAGGAGCAACTGCATTGATGCGTACTCCATTTGCAGCATAGGAGGCAGAGTGACGGCGTACCCAACGGGCCAGAGCATATTTGGAAGCGACATAAAGCCGGTTTCCAGTTACCAGGTCATTTTCATCCAGATCCGATACCAGATCCAGGATGCGCAGTTCATCTTCATTATTATTATTTAAAATATCCGCCAGATCCATGGGCAGATCACCCTGGGAAATGGCATTGGAGACGGTGGCTACACAGCTGCCGCCTTTTTTTTCTAACAGATCATAGACTCCTTTTATAATAGAAATAGTTCCGAAAAAGTTTAAAGAAAGGATCAGGCGCAGATCGTGACAGGAACCAGGAACGCCGGCGCATAAGATCAGACCGTCTAAACCTTCTGGATGCAGCTCATGTAGTTCATCAATTACTTTCTGCCGTCCTTCTGGAATAGAAAGGTCGGCCTGGATCTCTCCCTTTTTCCAGTCGATATTGATAGTCTCATGTCCCTGTTTTTCTAATTGACTGATCACACGCAGGCCGATCCCGCCGGAACCGCCGGTAATTGCATAGACTCCCATAAGTGATCCTCCGGTTTACAAATAATTTTCTTTCTATTATAATCGAAATTGATACCAATGTAATACCCAGAATAGTGAAAAAAAAGGATACCAGATGAAATGCTGCATTATGAGTTAGAGAAGAAAAAGGGCAGTTCTCTTTATGAAGAACTGTATCAGAAACTGAAAGAAAATATTTTAAGAGGACGGATCCTGCCAGGGACCAAGCTGCCCTCCAAAAGAGAACTGGCCAGAGATAATGGCATCAGCGTAAAGACAGTTTTAAGCGCCTACGAACAGCTGGTGGTAGAAGGTTATCTTTATTCCAAAGAGAAAAAAGGATATTTTGTGGCGGCAGTGGAAGCTATGCCGGAGTATAAGCCTGTAGTGGTAGAATATCCACAGCTTTACAGGGAAGACCAGTGGTTTGCGGACTTTACAGCCAACAATACAGTATACGATAAATTTCCATTTTCCATGTGGAGAAAGGTTATGCGGGAGGTGTTGTCAGAACAGGACAAAGAACTGGTAAAAAGAGGTCATTTTCTGGGAGTTCGCCAGCTGCGGGAGAACATTGCGGATTACTTATACCGCACCCGTGGAATGACCATTTCTCCTGAATGCATTGTGATCGGGGCCAGTATTGAATACCTGTATAGCCGTCTGATCAAGCTGCTGCCTGCAGACGCAGTCTATGCTGTGGAAAACCCGGGATATAAGAAGATTCCTGTGATCTATGAGGAATATGGGCTTAAGTGGAAGAGTATAGCCATGGACGATGGGGGAATCCATATGAAAAGCCTGCAAGACAGCGGGGCAGACATTATCCATGTATCCCCGGAGCACCATTATCCATTGGGAACAGTCATGTCTGCATCCAGGCGTCAGGAGCTTTTAAGCTGGGCTTCAGAAAAAGAAGAACGCTATATCATAGAGGATGATTATGACTGCGAATTCCGCTATCGTTCCCGGTCTATTCCGGCTCTTGGGAGCATGGATCCTTGTGAAAGTGTGATCTATATGAATACCTTCAGCAAGACCCTGACACCGGCTATCCGTATCAGCTACATGGTTCTTCCGGAGAAGCTGATGCGTCGCTATATTGATACTGCAAATTTTTACTGCAATACAGCCTCTACCTGTGAGCAGTATGCTCTGGCAAGATTCATTGAAAATGGCTATTTTGAGCGCCATTTAAGCCGTCTTAAGAAGTTTTATCATGCAGAAGGAGAACGTTTAAAGCGTATCTTAAAACAATCGGTGCTACTGCCAGCAGTCGGCGTAGACGGGGGAGAAAGCGGCACCCATCTGTTGGTGAAAGTAGATACTTCCATGACTGATGAAGAAATCGAAGAGGCAGCGGCAAATGTGGGTATCCATATTTCCTGTCTATCCCGGTTCTGTAGTGAGAAGACCCCGGAGTATGATCATATTTTAGTGTTAAATTATTCTGATATGGATGAAAGCCGCCTGACGGAAGCGGTGAGAAGACTGGGGAATATTTTTATCCAGTGGTAAAATCTGATATCCTTTAATAGTTTTATTTTGGATATTTTAAAGATATCAGATCAGTGTTACCATGAGCCTACCGACACACAGGGAGGAACAAAAAGGTTCCAAAATACAAAATCCCTGTAGGAAAATAAGTGAAAAATAAGAAAGAAACGAGGTATGGACACATGGGAACAACATATTATTTTCTGCCTACAAGAAACTTATTTGGAGAAGATTCCGTAAAGGAAACAGGTTCGTTAATGCAGAGCCTGGGAGGAAAGAAAACTCTCATTGTAACAGACGCATTTCTGGCAAAACAGGGAATGGCCCGGATGGTTCAGGATATCTTAAAGGATTCTGGTGTTGAAAGCGTTGTATTTGGCGGGGTAGAGCCAAACCCGAAGGATGTAAACGTAGAAGCCGGTCTTAAGGTATTCAGGGAAAATGAATGTGATTCCATTATCTCTCTTGGTGGTGGTTCTTCACATGACTGCGCAAAGGGTATTGGCATCGTAGCTTCCAATGGAGGAAACATCCGGGATTATGAGGGTGTGGACAAGTCACAAAAGCCCATGTGCCCTATGGTTGCCATCAACACCACAGCAGGAACTGCTTCTGAGATCACCCGCTTCTGTATCATTACAGATACCAGCCGTCATGTAAAAATGGCGATTGTAGACTGGAGAGTGACACCACAGATCGCCATCAATGATCCCAAGCTGATGGTAGGCATGCCACCGTCACTGACAGCAGCTACCGGAATGGATGCTTTGACTCATGCCATTGAAGCTTATGTTTCTACCAATGCAAACCCACTGACAGATGCAGCTGCAACCATGGCTATTACCATGATCACACGGTATCTGCCAAAGGCAGTTGCAAATGGAGAATACATGAAGGCAAGAGACAAAATGGCATACGGACAGTACCTGGCAGGTATCGCTTTTAACAATGCTTCATTAGGTTATGTTCATGCTATGGCTCATCAGTTAGGTGGTTTCTATAACCTGCCTCATGGTGTGTGCAACGCCATCCTACTGCCTCATGTAGAAGAGTTTAACCTGATCGGAAATGCAAACCGCTTTAGAGACATTGCAAAGGCAATGGGCGAAAATATTGACGGACTTTCTACTATGGAAGCAGCCAGAAAAGCCATTGCAGCTATCCGCCAGCTCAGTGAGCAGGTAGGTATCCCACAGAATCTGAGAAGCCTTGGGGTAAAAGAGGAAGACTTTGAGATCATGGCTGAAAATGCAATGAAGGACGTATGTCAGCTGACCAACCCGAGAAAGGCTACCAAAGAACAGGTAATTGGAATTTTCAAGGCTGCATATTAATAAGGTCTGCAAACTTTATGAAAACGGGAATATTTCAGCGGCAAAAGCATGAAAGATTGCAAAAGAAATTGCACAGGAAAGGCAGAAAATAATATGGAAAAGGCAAAATTACAGGAACGTTATCAGTTATTTATAGGAGGTCAGTGGAAAGACGCTTCTGACCATGAAACATTTAAAACCATCTGCCCGGCAGATGGAAGCACATTAGCAGAGTGCGCCCAGGCAACAAAGGAAGATGTGGATGAGGCAGTAAAAGCAGCATGGGAAGCTTTTAAAACATGGAAGCATACCACTGTTGCAGAAAGAGCCGCCATTTTAAATAAGATTGCAGCTATCATTGATGAAAACAAGGAACATCTGGCTATGGTGGAGTCTATGGACAATGGAAAGCCCGTCCGCGAAACACTGGCAGTAGACATTCCTATGGCAGCTGACCATTTCCGTTACTTTGCAGGCTGCATCCAGGCAGAAGAGGGCAGTGCCAATATCCTTGGCAAAGACACCTTAAGCCTGATCTTAAGAGAACCTATCGGCGTAGTAGGTCAGATCGTTCCATGGAACTTCCCATTTTTAATGGCAGCATGGAAGCTGGCTCCTGTTCTTGCCAGCGGCTGCTGTACTGTATTTAAGACCTCCAGTACGACACCTTTAAGTGTTCTGGAATTTGCAAGACTGGTCCAGGATGTGATCCCGGCAGGCGTATTTAACGTGATCACCGGTTCTGGCTCTAAATCCGGCCAGTATATGTTAGATCATCCGGGATTTAGAAAACTTGCTTTTACCGGTTCCACAGAAGTAGGACGAAATGTAGCTTTGGCAGCAGCTCAGAAACTGATTCCTGCAACACTGGAGCTGGGAGGAAAATCTGCTAATATCTTCTTTGAAGACTGTGACTGGGAAATGGCAATGGACGGACTTCAGATGGGCATCCTTTTTAACCAGGGCCAGGTTTGCTGCGCAGGTTCCAGAGTCTTTGTCCAGGAAAGTATTTATAACCGTTTTGTAGAAGAGGCTGTAAAACGCTTTAATAAAGTAAAAGTAGGCCTTCCATGGGAAGAAGAGACCCAGATGGGAAGTCAGATCGACCGCAGACAGATGGAAAAGATCTTAAAATATGTGGAAATTGGAAAGGAAGAAGGCGCAAAGGTGCTTTGCGGCGGTGTACAGGCGAAAGAAGGAGAACTGGAAAAAGGCTGCTTCCTGCGTCCGACCTTATTAGGAGATGTGACCAACGATATGCGCGTAGCTCAGGAAGAGATCTTTGGACCGGTTGCATGCATTATCAAGTTTAAAACAGAGGAAGAAGTCCTTGCCATGGCAAATGACAGTGCCTACGGCTTAGGCGGTGCTGTTTGGACCAGAGATATCAACCGGGCTCTTCGTGTGGCAAGAGGCGTGGAAACAGGCCGCATGTGGGTCAACACCTACAATGCGATCCCGGAAGGTGCTCCATTTGGCGGCTGCAAAGCATCCGGCATCGGAAGAGAGACACATAAGGTCATTCTGGAGCAATATACACAGATGAAGAACATTATGATCAATATGGCAGAAGCGCCTACTGGATTTTATCCGGCATAAGATTAAATAAAAAATGATCAAAGGAGTGGATCGTTGTTTTTTGCTTGGATCTACTCCTTTTTTGCTGTAATTTTAAAAAGACCATGGTACAATAAATTCAAAAGAATCTGCGTAAGCGCAAAGCTTTAAAGGGAAAGGAAACAGGAAATATGGTCTATACATGTACATATCCGTCACCACTGGGCAATATTTTACTGGCGGCAGATGAGGTTGGACTGACCGGTTTATGGTTTGAGGGACAAAAATACTTTGGAAATACACTTCCAAAAGAAACGGTTTCACAGGAGATCCCGGTCCTGATTAGGGCTAAAAAATGGGTGGATGTTTATTTTTCCGGGAAAGAACCGGACTTTACCCCAGCGCTTCATCCTGCAGGTTCAACCTTTCGTCAGGCTGTGTGGCAGATTCTGCTGCAGATCCCTTATGGACAGACTATGACATATGGGGAGATTGCAAAAAAAATGACCCAGATGCATGATGCGCCGCATATGTCTGCCCAGGCTGTAGGTAGCGCAGTGGGACATAACGAAGTTTCCATTATCATTCCCTGTCATCGTGTTGTAGGGACAAATGGCAGTCTCACAGGATATGCAGGGGGAATGGAAAAGAAGGTCGCGCTGTTAAAACTGGAACATACAGATATGAGTGGTTTCTTTGTTCCCCAAAAGGGAACTGCGCTTTAAGTGAATCTTAAGACCACAGAAATGGAGAAAAGGGAATGGCATCCAGTAAAAGTTATTTGGATTTTGTATTGGAACAATTGTCTGATTTAGAGGAGATCACCTACCGGGCCATGATGGGAGAGTACATTATTTATTACCGGGGGAAGATCGTAGGCGGTATTTACGATGATCGTCTGCTTGTAAAGCCTGTAAAAGCCGCATTTTCTTATATACCCCAGGCTGTTTATGAATTACCTTATGAAGGGGTCAAAGAGATGCTGTTGGTAGAGGATGTGGATCAGAAGGAATTTCTTACAGGACTATTTAGGGCAATGTATGAAGAGCTTCCTGCTCCGAAGAAGAGAAAATGATAATTATTTTTCCCAGTATATCTGGAAAACGATCTGAAAATGAAAAAGGCGTATGGATCCCTGGTGTAGACTCATACGCCTTTTTACGGCTGTTTATATTAAATTCTTAAGATCCTGGTAAAACTGGGGATAAGAAATATTTACACATTCTGCCCTATTGATCTGTGTAACGCCTTCTGCGCAGAGAGCAGTTACTGCAAAGGTCATGGCAATGCGGTGGTCTAAATGGCTTTCGATCACTGCACCATGAAGCGGTCTTCCGCCGCGGATGATCATGCCGTCCTCTGTTTCCGTTACATCAGCTCCCATGGCACTTAAATTTTCCACCATTACGGCAATCCGGTTGGACTCTTTTACCTTTAATTCCGCTGCGTCACGGATCACTGTAGTTCCCTGTGCAAAGCAGGCCAAGGCTGCGATCATAGGCAGCTCATCAATAAGAGTTGGGATAATGCTTCCACCGATCTCTGTTCCGTGAAGGGAAGAAGCACGGACTAAAATATCAGCAACAGGTTCTCCTTCGTCTTCTTTTACATTTAATAAAGTAAGATCAGCTCCCATAGCCTTACATACATGAAGAATGCCGTCTCTGGTAGGATTAATGCCTACGTTTTTGATCAGGATCTCAGAGCCGGGTACCATAAGGCCTGCAGCAATGAAATAAGCAGCAGAAGAAATATCTCCCGGTACATTTACCTTTCTACTGTGCAGTTCACTGGCTGGCTCAATGGTAGCAGTGGTATCCTTTGTGGTTACATGAGCACCGAACAGATTTAACATGATCTCAGAGTGGTTTCTGGATACATAAGGCTCTGTAACGGAAGTTGGGCCATCTGCGTAAAGCCCTGCTAATAAAATAGAGGATTTAACCTGTGCAGAGGCTACTTTGGAAGTGTAGTGGATGCCATGAAGAGATTTTCCGTGAATGGATAAAGGTGCGCAGCCATTTCTATTTACACTGACAATATCCGCTCCCATAAGGGACAGCGGTTCCATAATACGCTTCATAGGACGTTTCTGGATAGAAGCGTCACCTGTTAAAGTTACATCAAAGCTCTGTGCAGATAAGATACCGGAGATCAGGCGGGTAGTAGTGCCACTGTTTCCGCAGTCTAATACAGTTTCCGGCTTTTTAAGGCCGTGAAGACCATTTCCATGTACCAGAACGATATCCCCTTTATTTTCAATAGCAATTCCCATACTTTCAAAACAGGAAATAGTAGACAGGCAGTCTGCTCCCTGTAAAAATCCGGTAATTTCGGTAGTTCCCTTTGCAAGAGAGCCAAACATCACAGCACGGTGGGAAATGGATTTATCTCCCGGAACTGTGATCTCGCCCTTTAACGGGCCTGATTTTCTAAATTCCATATCTTCCTCCCAGACAGTCCGGCTTACAGCCGTACCATTTCGTATTTATAGTATTCCAGCCGTTTCCAGGCTGCGGTCATAGCTACTTCATCATAAAATTCAATCTTTAAGGTGCCTTCGCCCCGTTCCCTGTTGTTATTGATACCAATATTTTTAATGCTGATGCCCTTGGCGGCCAGAATAACAGCAATAGTGGAGATAGCACCAACCTCATCGGCCATATCCACAGAAAATGCG